>MDTB01141433.1_pt1 | contig 18894 bp, 5 predicted proteins | sample 811161 | NCBI WGS metagenome assembly MDTB01 (sample SAMN05326650, study PRJNA326480) | marine metagenome | isolation source: seawater | place: Mediterranean Sea | collected 2009
TACTCCAACAACTGATACTGTGTTATTGTTGATAGAAACTATCTTTGATACAATTGGATCTTGTGAAATGGATAAATCGCTATATTGCAGAAGATTTCCCACACTTACTTTATTTGAAAATGTTGGATCAGAACTTGTGATAGTACTGACTCCATTATTAATATCTGAAACTGTGGCAACACCATCTGCACCACCAACCTGAGTGATTTCTAATTGATCTCCAACAACATATCCAAGTCCAGCACCATCAGTTGCAACAACAACATCAGATATAGCACCAGTAACAGAATCAATTGTGAAGGTTGCATCACCTCCACCACCAGTGATTGTGATAGTATCTCCAACGGTATACCCAGTACCAGCAGTATTGATTGTTAAGCTGTCAATAACACCACCTGTGGAAGTAAAGTCAACCGTTAAGTTAGAACCTGTACCACCAGTAGTAGCGACATTAGTTCCAGTAGAGCCATAAGCTGAGCCTCCGGATGTGATAGAAGTTGTGGCGGGCCCGCCTATAGAAACTGTAATATCTACTGTAGCACCTGTCCCACTACCACCTGATGTTAATAATCCAGTTCCAGATGTATATCCAGATCCAGGCCCACTAACTGTCAGTGCAGCAACCCCACCAGAAAATTGAGATACAGTAGCTGTTTCAACATTAGAAGACACTGATTGAATTGCGTCGGCACTAAAAGTGTTTATACCGATGACACCGTCCGTAGTTCCAAATAGAGACTTTACATCAGAGATACTATTCTTTACTATGTCGGTGATTATTCTCCCATCTTCTATTCCATCAAAAATTAGAGATTCATTTTTAATAAAAGATCCAGATACTTGATATATCGTTAAAGTAGTTACATTATTAACAGAATCCTTAAGGAACGCTGTAGCACCACTATTTTTTCCTTTAATAAATGTTGGGGTACTTAAAGTAATTGGCTGATTTAATGTTAATTTAGTAAAGATCTGAACATCATATAAAGATATCCCCCAAATATTTGTATTAGAATTTGATAATTCATATGCTCCAGAATCTAATCTAAAGTCATAAACCCTAGCTAAACCAACCTCTTCGCCTGGAGCTCCATCATTATCTACGTCTTCTCCAACTCTATCTCCTCTTAAACTTACTATATAAGTGTTTCCCAATCCAACGGTAGGTGATCGAAATACTCTATTTAATTTAAGAGTGGTTCCTGTATTGTAAAATAGAGATTGTCCTTCGACAACTTTTTCTGTTCTTGGTTTTGGAGCATCTAAAAAAACTGGAGATCTAACATCAATCTCATATCCGCGAACAAATGCTTTTCCTGGAGAAATTTTATATACTCCAAGATCATCTGAGGGAGTTCCTCCACTGGGAGTAAATTGGTTAGAATTAAAAATTCCACTATTACCAACATTATCATTTAAAGAATTTAAATATGTTACACCAAAAGGTTTGACATAATAATCTCCAGATTCTGCATATGTTCTTCTTGCCAAAGTATCTGAGATATCCTTGGATCTAAATCCACCATTACCGGAAGAAATTGACCCGCCGATAATTTTTTTTGACTTTAAAACACCATTATTTACAGTAGCTAACTCTACAAAATTGGTATCATCAAAATCATCTAATTGTTTTTTAGTTAGACTTACTGAAATCTTTAATCTATCCGCACCGGGAGCAGAATAATTATTATATCCTTGAGAATTGTCATTTAAGGATTCATCAGAATCTGATGTAATAATCTCTTCATTAATAAACAAACCTACTCTATAATTAGGTGTATTTGAATATTGATCTAATATTAAAGTTTCCTTATCGACGGTTACAAAACTTCCTCGAATAAAATAGACTCCAGCATCGATACTAAATGAAGATCCAGTAGAGGCACTAGAATTAGAAATTGTTGATGCAAATGGAGATCCAGCTTGAATATTTGTATTTCCGAGAAGTCCAGAACTAATTACTTGATTTGAGACTAAGGATTCCCCATTACTAAAAGTTTGAGTAGAGTTATTTTGTGTACTTGATCCAAGATAATTTACATATAAAGTCAAAGTTCCTCTTTCAGAATCTTCCGGAAACAAAACATAATCAACGTAAGCAGTAACCCCAGAAGATTGTCCTGTAATTTTTGATCCAATCAATTGATCTGCATAGGCAGATACTGGAACTCCTTGGTAAGAATTGTTGAGCTGTACACACTGATAAAGTCTAGAATATCCTATATTTCCTGGTATTACTTTATCACCATCCTTAAAGAAGTGTTGACCAAACTTCTCAATCTGATCTTGCAGTATTGATTGTAGAGTCGTTAACTCTCTTGCCTGAATTGGATATCCCGGTTTAAATAAGACCTTATGATAATCATTGGCAGAATCAAAGTCATCAAAATAAGGGGATACGTTAAGATTAGTTTGCTGTGGCATAATTCTTTAGAACTGCAAAATGATTTTTATGTCTTCTTTCTGATTCGAAGATCTTGTAATAGATGGTCTATTATCAACGTAAATAATATTTCCTGCGTGCTTCTTCACTTCTGGATTAGATAAACCGTTAAAAAATTCCTGACCAAGATAATATGTTCTATTATTTATTACCGTAGATATACCAGAAAATGAATCATCTATTTGTAGATTTGATCCAGATGATGGAATAATTGTCAAGTCGCCACCAGATCCTGGAGCAGATGTAAACTCATTAATCTCAAATCCATATTGTGGATTTGTAATTCCTATTCCGGTGCTGTTAAATCCAGCAAGAGTTCTATCTTGCCAATACTTTAATACTCCGGTTACTTGGTCATAGTTAATAACTCTACCAACTGCTGTGGTTCCAGCAGAAATAGTTTGACTCACAAAAGAATCTGGAGTAAAAGTTGCAGAACTATATCCAGCACCAACCAATCTTAGTGCAAATGTGGCGCTGGCCTTATCCAATGATAACAGAGTAGAATCTGTTGATTGAGGATTTTCTATTAATCCAACTCTAGCAATTTGATTTCCAGTTATAAAGTCTGGATTAGATATATCATTTTCTATTCTGGAGTAAAGCAGTACGTTATATGATCCCAATTCGTTGTAAATATTTGATCCATGACCACCTTTTGGAGAAATAATGACATCAAATGTTGGCTTTACTGTGCCAAAAGAAATTCCTGAAGCGTCTAAGTTTACAGTTCCATAAGTATAACCAAATCCTTGATTTGACACACTTATAGATTCAACTTTTCTGTCGTTATTTGTTACGATAGTACATTCAGCACCAACACCATCTCCAGAAATAGGAATTCCTGTATACTGCGTTCCGCCAATTGGACCAACAGAATCTCCACTATTTGTTATAGTTATAATTTTTATAGATCCATCAACTGCATTGTTTCTTACATCAGAATTTTCAGAACTAGTTTCCCAATCTTGTGGAACAGGAATAAAATCTGTAGATTCGAATTTTACAATATCACTCGGTTTTATGGTATACAAATACTTCCAAACATATCCATCACCACTACTGCCCGCAGATCTTGGTTCCAAATCCGTAAATGTTGGTTCGTCCAGAGATGGTCTTCCTGTAGGGTTATCTGGATCTGTCCCATTTTGCAGACAAATATATACTCTATAATCACTGTTTAAAACATAATACGATGCAGAATATAAACTGGTTGAACCAGAAATCTTTGCCGTATTTGTTCTACTATAGTCATGACGATACATGTCATAAGTGGTACCAGAAGACCACAGTCTTCTAGAAACCACCCTTCTCACATCCGAAGAGTTTATTTTCTTGAGAGCGATCATTGTATCCCAATAATTATTCTCTTCATCAAAGTTATCCTTCGGTGAAGGTGGGTCCATATCCCAATTAGATTGATAATTTGTTGGGTTTGGTAATCCAACAAAAGAGTAATATGAATTACCAGAAGACCTAACCTCATTTACAAAGTTTTTTGCATTTAATATTCTAATCTGATCAGTTACGATTGCAGCCATTGCACACAGTTTTTTATCTATTTATCACACTATTAAACAATATAATTCTTATACTTTAATTGTTTAGTTCTCTGAAGAACCGTATTTACTGGATATGAAGATATTCCAGATCGTCCATCAAGAGTAACCTTTCCCCAACTAAACCCACCAAAATAATTTGAGGTATCAACTCCAACATATTCATGATTAAATTCATCAACATTTACAAATATTCTCTTGCAAAGAGACACTCCAATACCTACTCCAGAGGAATCAACTCCTGTTGGCCTTTCTATTAACTCTGTAGAGTGTACTACGTAAATATTGTCAATATATGAAGTTCCTATGGAGACTATATTATCACTCAAATCTAGAGATCTTATAGTCGTACTTGCATGACCAATATTAGTATCATTAACTATGAAGTAGTCACCAATATTCAAAGAGCTTATGGTGATTGCGGTTCCAACTAAATCAGAGTCTCTTAGTGGGGAATCAATAGGTATATGAAGATCAAATATTAATTGAGTTGATCCAATTCCAATAGATGTTGTTCCAAATCCAACTATAATTCCAGAATCTCCCTCATAATAATTAACATTATTTGTCTCCACTTTAGTTTCTATCTGAGATATTAATGTGACTTTATTTTGGAAATCGAGGGAAGTATCATTCTCATTTTTTCCATCAAAGGACGGTCTAATCCGATCACAATATATTGATGTAGAACCAATACCTACAGGTTTTATAGTATATGCAATTGGGTTAATAATTGGCTCATAAATTTCCCTATCCTTTCCAACTTCTTGACCATCAATAATCTTATCCTCAGTTTGACGACACCAATCAACTGGTCTTAGTAAGTTCTCATCACTAGTATTTCCTGGACCAAAGTATAAGTTTGTATTTACAAGATTTGTCGATTCTATCGAATTAACAGTCCTTAAATCTTCATCTAAAAACTTAGATTGTCCTATTGAAGAATCGTTATTGACTGTTAATGTATCTCCGGGTTTCACGGTCTCAAGTATTTCTCTATCAATAACATCTGCTCCACCCGTACCCTTATAGAAAATAATCTTTACACTATCTCCAACTTTGAGTGCTTCGGTAAAGGTTAGAACACTACCGCCAGTAAAGATGTATCCTTCTCCAGGAACTTGCAATATTTCATTGACAAAAACGAGAAGAATATCTTGAACATTAATTTTAGACCCCTTAGAAGCTATGATAGAAACTATGTTTCCAGAGAGAGATAGTGGGAAAGATGTTCTTTCTCCGTCTATAAATCTTTCAATATTATCCAAAACCTCTAAGGTTCCCAAAGACCATCCAGTAAATTTATCGGTAAATATCTTATCTATTGTAACTTTGAACTCTTGGAATGAAGAAGTAGTTGGAATTCCTGATTGCCCTCCAAATGGAACAGTCAAAACTTCCCCAACGTTATATCCATATCCAGTATTTTTTATTTCAAAATCAACAATACTTGATCCATACCCAACAACAACATCAACAGTTGCTCTTGTTCCTATTCCAGATGATGGACTAGAGTCACTAAAGATTAGTGGAATATTTTCATATGAAAGGGGATCGTCAAAAATGACAATAGGGGGATTGGTATAAGTGTATCCAATTCCTGGATTTGTAATTGACACACTTGAAATATGTCCATCACTTATAGAGGCTGAACCAATAATATGAGTAAAATCATAATCTGAGGTCTTAACTCCAACATTGACGGTTTGAACGCCCGGTCTATATCCAGAACCACTATTTCCAATACTTATCGATTCAATTGTTCCTCCAATAGAAACAATAGCAGTTCCTCCTGCAGATACTAAAGGTTGATATCCAAACCCATTGGTTGATCCAACCGATACTATAATACCCCCTTTAGGGAAACTTGATATTCCAACATCGTTAGTTATATTTTGGGATCTTCCTGTAAATGTAAGAGTAGTTACTCCCACACTTTCAGATAAAACATAATCGCTAGTTTGCCCCGGACCTTGGAACACATCATTGACCAAAATAATAGCATTTTCGTTAGAAATTCCACTCACATCAGTTCCATTTGATTTGAGTGTAAATTCATTATTTGTTCCATTAAAATCTTGAGATATATCGTCAAAAACATAGTTCTTGTAGTAAGTTTCATTTGAAGTATTTGGAATACCAGATCTTAAGAATACTCTTGCATGGAAACTGGATCCTGTTGATATTCCAGTCCAATCTCTTTCATCTGGACTATTTGTTTCTCCACCCAAAGGAATATTTCCTGATGGAGCTTCAATAAAGGTAAGAATATTATCTACGATATTATAATCTCCAGTAACTTTGGTTACTAGTTCTCCTGAAGAGTAACTCCCTACAGATGTTCCAAGCCAAGATCTACGAACTCTAAGTCTATTTGTGACACCAATACCAATACCCTCAATGAGCATGATTTCATCACCAACTCTTACTAAATCTCCTCCAAAGAATGATGTAATTCCTGTAAAGTCAATTAAATCATCTGTGGTTGCAACAGTATCTGATAGAGTTGTTGTTAAGGCAACAGAGACAACTGGAGATTGGATAATATTGTCAATAGAAACTATCACTTTAGAATTCTGATTTGTTGATACAAATCTATGTTCCGTTCCTACGCCAACACTGACAATATCTAAAGTATCTGGAATAGTTTTCAGAGCGTTTTGGGCACTAGATGCCAATTTTATCTTATCATCACTAATATTAACGACAAATAGTTCTCCTGGCAGTTTATCTGTAAGCCCTATTCCAACAAAATTTTCAGTTGAGATTCCGATAGATTCTGTTGATCCAACTCCAGTGTTGTAATATTTTATAGATTCACCAGAAACAAAGAAATGGTTTGGTATTGTAATAGTGTCTTCATCCACATCAACGATAGATGAGTTGTTACCTTCAAATATCTTTTCAAAAATCGGATCATTTTTATATGTTAAGTTAAAAGATCTTTTAATATCTTTTTCATTTCCCTCATAAAGTCCAAAACCAGTTTCGATTGATCCATTATTGAAATCAATTTGATCTTTTGCATCATCTTCATTTCTAAGTGCATTCATGTACACGTTTACGTTTACATCAATACCTGGCAATGGTGTAAATAAAACCTGAGTAGTTGCTGCGGCTCCGACCGGAGACTTAACTACCCTCGAACCAATAGTTCCTAAACCAGAAAGGGTCGTAACCTCACCGAATTCAGTATCGTAGGTCTCATAACCAGAAATTGTTGGTTGATAGTCGTCCACAACAACAAACTCTGAGAATTGATACTCATGATTCGTAGAATCATGAGCTTGAATCATAAAATATCCCACATCGTAAGTACCATCACATGGATACTCTGATATTACGGTCTCCTCTGGCAATATAGAGGATGGAATTGATGTTACTCTAGATTCTATTCTAGAGTGCTTCATATCCACCGATTCGGATTGATCCGAAGTTGAGTTTGCAAGTCCTACGGTAATTGTATTAATTACTCCAGTAGATCCTACACCAACGGCATTTGGAATAAAATCTACATTCAAACTCGATCCACTTAAGTACGCAAAGTAAGTGCCAAATCCCGATGTTGCGTATGGTCCAGAACTTGTGGTTAGTTGTCCATATTCAAGCATGGAAACCTCGTTTCCATTATGTACAATATTGAGTTGTGTAAATTCAAACTCATTACCCTGATATGAATCTGATGTTAATTGAACAAGAACTTTTGCTGAATTGTACCCACTATCAATACCGACAATTGTTGATGAGTGTCCATAAGAAATAGCAACACTATTAGTGTCTACGATAGATTGTCCAATAATGGTAGTTCCCGCACCAAGTAAGTTGTCATCCAAATTATATGATACATTAGTAATGTCATAATCATTGATAGAGAATTTTGTTGGGAAGAATTGAACCTGACCATCAGTACCAGAAATGGTAAAATCAAAAAATCCTTGATCGTAAGATGTGCCAACTCTTCCATATTGATTCATATATCCAAATGATCTATCATGGATGAGATCAACAATCATCAACTGCCTCTGTTGTGTAAACCTTCTATCTTTGACATATGTTATATACTTGATCGCTCTCTTATCCCTAACATCAAAGTTATCGATAACACTAAAGGTTGTCGGCCTTGGTTTACTATTAAAGGTACTACTTACATCATCAACTGAAAGAACTCTGTTTCCGACAGATTCTGAAAAGTCTGTAATAATTCTATTTGCAAAGATAACTTCATTTGATATTATGCTTGAGTTTATTGATAATGAATTTTCCTTCACTAAGTCAAAATCATAAACACAATTTAAATTGGCAACTCCTATTAAATCATTAATAGTTTCGTATGATGTTAAATCTGTGGAGAGTCCAACAACTAAGGAAGTTTTGTTATCTGGCGAAGATTCTAGTTGATAATCTGAGAATTTTTTGTATCCAACGCTGTGGTTCAATATTGAAACAGGATCGTTCCAAGTATCGTAATCAACTCTTGATTTTAAAGAATATGAAAACTTCTGATAATAATCACCATCTTGAATTCTTTGTGTATTCTCATTCAAAAATCCAGATTTTACTTGCAGGCCATCAACTACAGTTGAAGTGCTTTTTAAATTAAAATATGAATCTGGATATTCTATATTCTTTGCAATGCCTTGAGTTTTTGATGTTACACCTTCAATAATTTCCCCAACAACAAAGTTTTCCTTTGATGAAATCCTTAAAATGCCAGTTTTGGGGTCCCATCCATTTACAATTCCAGTTGCCGAATCTGATCTTACGGACTCATCAGTAAAATATTGATTATTTCTCAATAATACATTGAAGGTGGGGAAATGTTTCTGGGGTATAATTCTTCCCACAGAATTAATATCATCAAATGATCCTGGAGTATCATTAGTTCCCTCAAAAAATTCTGACATACTATAAGTTACTGTCCCTATACCACCAATATTCTCGTCTGTAGAGGTAATGGTAAACAACTGGTAATTATAATTTTCTGAATTATATCCCCTTTCGGTAGAGCCAACACCAATACTAATATTTTCAATTAGAACCTTATCATTTATTTTAAATGGGAAAGAATTTGTATCACTGAATCCTGATGATAATGTTACTGTTACATCTTTATTACTTGAATTGTATGATAATGAGCTAATTCCTACGCCATTACTATTCTTTGTTGGAATTATTGTTGGAATTAAGTTACTTATTCCGTTACTGTTTTTAAGAATTAATACTTCAGAATCTCCCAAAGAATACTTAAGATCCAAATCTGATACTACATTATTTGTCCTACCATCCACAACAATGAGATCGGGGGAACTAATATATCCCTTTCCAACAGAAGATATTCCTATAGATTCTATAGAATACAATGGATCAATTTTAACTATCTGAGGCATCATTACAGATGGGCTCAATGTTTTATCTGACGGGAAGTTATATCCAATATTATCAATAGATATCTTCTTGATTTTACCAATTGTTTGACTAGAAGCTTCAACAACAGCATTAATTCCAAATGATGAAGTTATTGTAGATATACCCGGCAAAGAACTGTAATTCCCCCCAGAATTTTTTATATCTACTTCCTTTATTGGACCATAAGCATTTGTACATGTTGTTGTATATGAAATGTTCGATATTGATGATGCATAAGATACTTTTTCTGGAGTTTTGTCAATGGTATATGTAAATTCTGTTGGTGATTTAAGAGAGACTGTATATTGACCACTATATTCGCTATCCGCCGATTTTATTTCCGACCCAGAAATAACTTCCAAGTCTATAATAACACTTTGTTTTTCTTCTGGAATATTACTTTCAAATACTGGATCCAATTTATAATAAAGAGTATCTGGAATTTCATCATTAACTGTCAAAATAACTTTGGCATCCGTAGTAACTCCTATAGATCCTATCTTTTCAACATTAAACGATGTTCCACCTTTTACTTTACTCCATTTGTTTGTAAAATTGTTATCGGAATATAAATTAAACTCAAAAGCAGAATATAATGTCGAAAGACTCGAATATGATAATGAATTGTCTGATAGATCAAAAATTACTCTGGAATTCTTATATACTTTTATTTGTGGGTTTATTGGGTTGATTGATCCAGAAGATGATTCTAATATTTTAACTGCTGGTGGAGTAATATTCTTAGAATCTTCATAGCTGGACGCTAATTTGAAAATATTATCATCTACAGATATGATATAATAAATTCTGTTATTTTCAAGACCTTGCGATGGAGATGTTGAGGTATATATTACCTTTTCTCCAGTAGAAAATCCATGATTTTCTATCGTTATACTATCATTAGTTGTGTTCACTCCCACAGAAGAAAACTCTTTGGGATTTATAATAACTCTTCTGTTGTAATCATTATACTTAACGGAAAATGTTGTTGATATTGATGGATTAACATCAACAAAAACATCATGTCCACTCATCAATCCATGTGTCTGAGCAGTCGATACTGTAACGATATTTCTTGTAATTTTTCCAATATTAACCTTATAATTTGTAGAGAAACTATGATAGACTCCCGTTCCAATTCCGGAGAAATATAAAGTTCTGGAGTCTCTATGAGTCTCTGCAATACCAACAAAATTGCCAGAAGTGCTGAGACCAACTCTAACTGTAGAAATACCAATCAAATCATCATTTATCTTTGCAACAAAAACCTCTTGTTGATCTAAGAGGGATATTGGAGAAGAGATGTTTCCTTCTTCAGCAACTACTATTGGACTCCCATTGTTTGGAGAGTATGTCAATATATCTCCGGTCTTGAGATTATGATCTTTTATGTATATTGATTTTGTTGGTATAAAAATTTCTGTAATTTCTGTTCCTGGATTTGAGAAGAATATTGTACTTCCTATACCAACTCCAGATATTGTACCCAAAGCAACGGATTCACTTGGATCGAAATATAACTCTTTATTAAGTTTATAATCACTCTTCTCATTTGATTTTGATTTTATGATTATTTTTTTAGAAACTTCTAAAAGTTCTTCGAATGGTGGATGTGAAGGTCCAATAGTTCCGTCAATAGATCTCAAGACTCTTATTCTTGAAAGTTTCCTATCAATGTTTAAGACCTTCACTTTTTCTGATCCGATACTAAGAATATCATTTTCTCTTATATTTGGATATGTCAAATCTCCAGAAACATTAAAATATGTCACCAACCCAGTTGATGTTGACGATTGAATTCCAGACACATCTGTTCCCAATCCAACTACAAATAAAACATTATTCTTTACATTTGCTTTATATGAACCCTCAATTTTAGTTGTTGTTGTAGATATCCCAGAAATTGTAATAATATCTTGATTTTGAAATTCATGTGGATTTGGGGTATATAATACATACTCCCCCCGTATTGATGATGGATATATCTCAATGTCTCCAATGCTGCTTGTGGCCACACTGATATTGTTTACTTGCTTTCCACCAACCATTGAGACCTTGGCAGATACTCTATTTCCAGAAATACTTCTATCCTCAAAAAAGATTGAATCTCCAATTTGATAAAGATCTCCCGCACTAGTAATTCCTACAGAATCTATACTTCCATTAGATGCAAAATTTATAGTTGATTTTTGTGATAAATTTTTGGGTATATACAGATACTCGTATTTAATATCATCTTCAATCAGATTATATGGATTTATAACCCTACACCAATTTTCATCATTTATATCAATATCATCTTGATTCGATTTGCTCTGAAAATTAAAATCTATTGGATTATCATTATAATTATTTCCAATTAAGTATGGGAAGATGGGTTTTCTATACTTTGCAAATGGTCCTGAAGAATCTACAGCACTGTCATTAATCGTTGCAAAATATGCGTATGTTCCCTCAGGAAAATCAGGAGTAACACAAAATCTCCCATTATTTTCATCAAGAATATCTTCATTTGCAACATAATGGTAAGAATAGTCTTCTACAAAAAATCCTTCTGGGAATAAAGATACTGGTGGTCTTGACTCTTTTAAATCAATACTATATCCGGATTTCATTTGGAGAACAATTCCACCAGATTTTGTTGCAAATCCATATGGACCATAAATCGGATTTCCATCATACGCCCACCCAATAATTGGTGAGTGATCTGATGACCTTACTTCCAAACTATTAACACGTTTTAAGTCTTTTTTACCATATAAAATTTTTCCATCCTGATCAACAGAAAAAACAGATTCTCTTAATTTTCTAGGAGCATATATGTGAGAGTATTGGAGTCCAAGATTTTTATTTAAGCCCTCAGTAATGTAACCATCGTCATCAGATACTCTTGAAAAGTTTTTCTCAAAGAGATTTATCCTCCAAGATTGAAGTATTGGTTTAAAACTTGCCCCTTGACCAGAAGATACGATGTCTATAAACGTTTCTTGATCATATCCAAACCCACCAGAATTTATCTTTATAGATGACAATTTCCCATCAACTATGATGGGGACCAAAACAGCACCAATACCACTACCAATAATATTTAAATCTGGCGAGTGAGTGTAATTTCTACCAGAATTTTGTATTATGACTTCTACTATACTTCCATTTCTTATAACGGGTTTGACTTGAGCCCCGTATCCAAATCCCAATCTTATTTCTGGAGGTCGTTCAAAGTTTATGACCTCAGACGATCCATATCCAACTCCACCGTTCGATAAGTATAATGATGTCACTTCTCCACGGAAAATTGGTTCAATTTTAGCTTCAAAAGTTTCATTGCCAATAGAGGATATTCCAACCTTTCCAATCAAATTTACTGAAATATCTTGACAATTAAAAATATGTGTTCCTATACCAGAACTTGTTAAATTTTCATATTGACCAGTTTTATAAAAATAATCTTTTTCTTTCGATCCTAACTCAGTGTTTATTCTTGATAACTTGAATGAATCTTTATCTATTTTTGTCAGATAATACTCGGTGTTAATTGATAGACCCCCAACAGGATTTCCATCACAAGTATATTTGACTATTTCTCCGGTATCATAGTCATGATTTTTAATATTGACAATATCTAATGAAGTATTGATTCCTACAGGTCCTATAGATCTTTTTTTGTTTTGATAGTTAGATCCCGGAGAAACTACATTGATGGATTCGACTATTGACTTTTTATTAAACGACTTTAACTCATGAACTCCTATACCATATGAAAGTAAAGATATTGTGTTAATTCCAGAGATAGAATCTGCTAAGTTTTTATGAAGTTTTACGGATAAATTGTCTTGAATCGACACAAAATATGATTCGTTGGGCACCAGTCCCCCAATAGTATCTTGATTGTTTGTAGTATAAATTACTTTCTCAGAGTTTCTAAATTTATGATATGTACTGAACCCAATAGTAGAGATTGAGGTGCCTATACCAACTTGGGATTGTGAATCAAATGATGATGAGTGATTAATCAACTTCATATTAGCAAAGGCTTTTGCGCCTGAACCATTTCCTCCATTTATGTTTATTTTCGGAGTCTCTTCATAGTCAAAACCAGAATCTAAAATTCTAATTTCCCTCAAAGAACCTGATAAGGAAACAAATCCCTCAGCACCCACCCCTACAGGGTCTTCTACCACCACTGGAGGAGGACTAATAACATCATAGTCAAATCCTGGCGATAAAATATCAACCATATCAATCTTCCCATAATTAATAAAATCGTTGGACTTATAATTTAATATTTCCACGCCATTAATTAAAATACCAGTAAACCCAGGGTCAGTATTAAATACGGACCCGTTGTTTGTTGGTTTTGAGATTTTTCTGAATATTTTTTGCGATTCTAAAGTCTTTAACTTTAATTTAAATGGTTTTATACTATTATTGTTTACAGTTAGTGGAGAATCTATAGATATGAATTCTGATTTATAGATATTTGTCCTACTCCTAGAAAGTTTTATTGTTGTTGAAGAAACTCTCTTTACAAAATATAATCCTTCACCACCAGAATCTTCTTTGAAAAGTGATGAAGAGATTGTGGTATTTGTTACTTCTTGACCATCATCATCGGTTGTTGTAGTTATTATTTTTTCTGGGACGTAGTAAACAGCATCTCCTGTATAAAATCCATGATCTCTTCCTGAAGAAATTTTTAACTCCTCACCAAAAAATCTACCAGAAAATGTAACAGATCTATCTGAAGTTTCTATTGGTTGAGATTCATAGTGTGGAATAGATGGCGATGCAATAATATATTCATCTCTATCAATTTTTGATTGATATACATTTTGTACGTTTGTTGTATAAAAAGATGATTCTGGAAAAAAGTTGGATGATAATCTTAATAAATTTCTCTTGAATGTATATCTTTTAAGTAGTGAAAGATTTCCTTGTCCTTTTATAACAATTGATTTGGACGATGGAATATCAATAATAGACGAAGATTTTGATATTCCATCATTGGAAGTAATTGTCCCAACGTCTCCTAATTTAAAGTAGTGGTCTACATTCAGATTAACTCTGTATGTATTGTCGGAGCTATCTACAAGAATAATATTGTTTACTTTGTATATTGGCGACACATTGTAAAACCAATTTTTCGCCAATGGGACATCAATTGATACTCCAAGTGTTTTTATCTGAGCAACATCTCCACTTTCATAATATCTGGAATTATCTGAGAAGTTTATCTTATTTAAAACAGAATTGATCCTAACTCTAATCTCCTGATCATCAAATGATGCATAGGCAAATGTGTTTATTCCGACTACAGATTTATCTAAAATATTCCCAGATACGTTTGTACAGTTAAAAAATTGATTCAAAGATTTTGATGTATATGAAACTATTCCAATAGACTCATCATCATATGTCAAATATAGTTCACCGGGACAATCAAACCCAACAGTAGAATCAACGGTTATAACAGTTGATCCAGAAGATACACGATCTATTACTTGAGTCTTGGGATATACTGAAAACTCACCATATATCGCACCCCTAACGCCAATGTCTCTATTATACCCAGCATCTAACTTAAGATTGTAATAGGTTTCTCCAACACCAACTCGTACCTCCTCAACATCCGTGATAGGAGCATATGCATAGTTTATGTTTTTTCCGTAACTGCCCTGATATAAAGTTCTATTTTTTAAATCATTTGGATTGCCATCTATAGGCTCAACAATAAGATTGTCTGTTACTTTATATTGGGCGTTCGATGGAGTCGTTAAAAACTCTGATGGCCTAATAATCTTTACATCTTCATTATATAATGCCTTAAATAAAACCTCAAAACCTCTGTCAGTTCCTTTACTTAGATAAAAATCTTTTGCATTTTTTATGAAAATATTTTCATTAAGGTTTTTAGTAAATTCTCTGTTTTCTAATCCTGGAATAAGTTGTATTTTTATTTTTGATAGAAATTCTTTAAGAAAAAGACAACTTAGGTTTATAATCTCCACTCCAGATTCGTGAGAAGAAGCTTCTGTGGATCTGAATACAAGTTCTTCTGGATTTATCTCTCCTCTATACGATTCTACTCCACTAAATCCTCTAATACATCCAGTAAACGAAAAATCAGTTTTTCCAGTGTATGTTATGATTTCGTTTCCAATTTTTAAGAGACCATATGAATCTGGAAACTGATTTGTTCCGGTATATGATTCTGTAGCGTCTACCGTGATGACCGTATCATCAAAATCAATATTAGATGCTAATTTTGCAGAATATGACAGATTTGTAATGTTATCAAGTTTGACATATTTGTCAATATTTTGAATTAAATCAATAGGCGCTCCTTGATATTCCTGAGCAATGTAATACTGCCTCAAAAACTCCGATATTAAGGGAAAATCACTCCTAACATAGGTTGGTAATTGATTTTGAACAATATTATTGAATTGGATTCTTTTTTCTGACATATTCTTTATCTATCCGTCTTTAATATGATGATCCGGAAGATCTCGATCCGGAATTTGTGGTTCTATTAGAAATTGATTGATTTGTTTGCGATATATCTCCTCCCTGAGTAATTGTGTTAGTTATATTAGATCTTCCACCAGATCTAACAAGATTTCCATCTGGATAACTTGAAGATACAATGTAACTGGAAGCGGATGGATCTAAACCCGAAGAAATATCGTCAACAATAGTTTCAAAGTTGCTGTTATTAATATCTAGTTGCAAATAAAGGTCCTGTAATCCAACAACATCGTTGGATTTTGGAGAAACAGATATTTCAACAATAGTTTGACCATCTTTTATCTTTCCAGATACTATATTAATCGGATTTATCGTTATGATACCCCTTACATAATCAATTCTACCGATATTTCTTCTTACAATAGTTGGATTTTGGGAATTTTCTGTCGGTAAGGTGAAGAGGAACAAAGATCCCGTTCTTCGATCAAAATTTGGAAGGTCTGATATATAAACATTCTCTGCAAATCCATTAATTCTAAAAGCAGATGTTTTGATATTGAATCCTTCCGAAAATTTAACATAAAATTCATTACCAAAACCAATTGAGTACTCTGCAATAGTATTAAGAGCAACTCTAAGGTCTCTTCTGATGTTTACAGTTGTAATATTTGATGTTATTGACTCATGACTGTCATCTATTATCTTTAGAAACTTACTATATTTTAATCTCGCTCCATATTTGTTCAATTCTGTCGATTCTGCATATTTATTTGCATTATTTTGAACAATACTCGAAACATAAGATGGATTTGGAGCTAAATTTGAGTTATAATATACTTTAGAGTCAATCTCAACGTAAAGATACTTCAAATCTAAGATTTCTGGAACAATTCCAGCAACCGCATACTTCTTTAATTTAAGTTTGATGTTTTCTTTTGCCAAATTTGATAGAAAATCGCCCGTTCTTGGTTTTATGCTTATAAAAACCTTTCCATATTGTGGAGGAACTACATCTTCTCCACCAAAAACTGAAATTGATTCTGTTTCTGGATAAATTTTTGATGGAATTAGGGTCTCATAGTCATCAGAAGTGACAGCTCTGTTCTGAGTCGCATATATTTTGGGTGCAAACTTACGAATCGACTCCACACTTTCAATATTTTGTCCTCCAGAGGATGGTGAGACGGTAGTTACAAGAGAAATTCCTGTTGTTACTGTATATTCCACCCCATTTCTATCATATGAGAGTCTTCCAGAGAAAGAAAACTGACCGGCACCATTGGAAGAATCTCCATTTGATGAAATATAATCAATTGTTATGAAATTGCCTTCTTCTAAAGCATATCCAAAGATGCCATCACCAAAGAAAATCTCATATCTTTCATCTTCAATCTCTTGTAAGAAGAAAATTTTAGAATCTGAACTAATTTCTAGTAAATTGTCCTTCAACATATACTTAACCCTAGATGTAGACTGTTCATTACTCTTTACTGTAACATTAATCAAGTCTGTATCGATACCAGAATTGGGTAAAATGAATCTTTGATTTGGATTTCTTGATGTAAATGTAAAATTTGACGTTAAAAGGATTCCCTCGTGAATGTCCACATCATTAAAAGATGCAATTCCGTTGAAAACTGGTACTGTTATATCTTCTGCTATTGAAAAAACAAAGGAACTTCCTCCAAATTTTGATGATGAGGTAACAATTGGACCCCTCTTAAGAGTAATAGACGCTGGAGGAGGAGAAATATTGGTAGTATCAACGAAAAAACTAATAACAGCACTTGCAGATTTTCTGGATCTTGGTAAATATCCTATATTTTTTGCTAAAGATACGACATTTTCTCTCAATGTTGCACTATCAATGAAAACTTCATTCGCAACCATGTTGGCATTATATGAAGTGATGTACGTATTGTAAGCTAATACATCAAGAATTGACGAAAGATTCGATCCGTCAAAATCATAATCGGTAAAATTGGAGTTAGATTTTAAGTAATCTCTTAGAGATGTTTTAACCTGATCAAAATCTAGGTTAGAAAAGTTGACTAGTGGCATTTTTACCGAACTGGTTGCAATACAAATTGTAATTCTTGTGTGGGAACATCCGCCCCTACGATTTCATATATAATTGTCGCGTTAAATGCATTATTATCAAAGTCTGGAGATACTTTGACCTCAATTAAATCAACTCTTGGTTCGAAATTAATTATTGATTGTCTAATTTCGTCTTTAATTCTGAGCGCAGAAATATCATCAATATTCTCAAAAAGAACACCGTAAAGTTGAGACCCAAAATCAGGATTAAAAAATTTTTCTCCAGGAAAAGTAAACACAATATTTCGAATAGATCTAGATATCGCACTTTCATTTTTAAGAGCAATCAAATCTCCATTCAGAGGGTTGCTCTGAAATGACATACTTATATCTTTGAATCCTTGACTTACCCTTTCTAGAGGCATGAAATATTATTATTCTGACTTATTTATCTTACTTTTCTCAACTTTTTTTGATCGGTTTAAATATTTGTCGCTTGAAAGTTCTGTAATTAATGTCATTCCAGATTTAACAAAATCTTTACTTTTATCTACTGGAGAGTTTGCCATGAGATTTTCCTCTGATTTGAATAAACCAGAACTTTTTTAGGGGTTCTATCCCTTAAGACTATTTATTTTCTCTTTCTTTCAAAGTCTTCCAAAAATATTCCTCTTCGTTTCCCATTCCAAGACGATCATATCCCTGCTCAACTTGATAGTATTGTGTAGAAACTTTAAAGTCTGGTGTCTTTGGTTTTTCTGGAGTTAAACTATTATCATAAATTCTTAACCTATTATTAGGATATAGACAAAACTGGCCATTATCCAATTCAATCAGATTATGTGACTTATGTTCTGCAGGATTCTCACTCGTCGCATAGTCAACATAGTCTGGATCATGATGGTAATTGTCTATGGTGCACACATAGGATCCTCTCTGAGGTCCATGATCTCTTGTATAGCACTCAAAGTCCATCGA
>MDTB01207589.1_pt1 | contig 18893 bp, 19 predicted proteins | sample 811161 | NCBI WGS metagenome assembly MDTB01 (sample SAMN05326650, study PRJNA326480) | marine metagenome | isolation source: seawater | place: Mediterranean Sea | collected 2009
ATGTTTGATAAATGTTTTATCTAAATTTAATTCGTATAAAGATTTTTTTTCTATTCTATTAACAACTAACAACAATATCTTATTAATTAAAATCAAAATTTTTACGAAAAGTAAGGATATCAAGTTTAATATTTTTACTTTTTTTAAGATATTCCCTAACCGTATTGGTAGGACCCAATAAGATAAATTACCAACATCTTTCCATTTAACAACACTTTTCCAATATGCATATGAAATTTCATTAGGTACAGCAATGACTGAAACAAAATTATTAGAAATTAAAAATTTCTTTAACTCAGTATACATTCTTCTCAAAATTAAGGGGTCAGTTCTATAACTTTCAAGAATAAATACATCCACAACTAGACCAATCTTAATTAATTTTTTATTTTTTTTATAAGCAAAAGGAATAACAGTACAACTACCAATAACTTCAAATCTATCATTATAAAGCAGTGCGTGATAGGAGAGTCCGTCAATGGTTATTTTGTACTTCCTTTTAAAATCAGAAACTTTTAATTGTTTTTTAAATACAGAATTAAAATTATCACAATAATTAACCCATAATTTATTATCCCATTCAGATGTTTTACAAATTTTTATTATCATTAAATAGTACCCGAATCAACGTGAATATTTTGGCCCGTGATTGACTCAGCAGATTCAGAAAGTAAAAATATGATTGTTTCAGAAACTGATCTTTTCGTCGTTGGCACCTTCATTGATGTTCGTTTAAAAATCCTATTTTTCTGATCTACAGAAAGAGTTGAGCTCATATCTGTCTCCATAAATCCAGCTACTAATGAATTTGAACGAATCCCTCTTTCACCCCATTCACGAGCAGAATTTTTTGAAAATGCTTCCAAAGCCCCTTTGCTAGACGCATACATTGCTAAACCTTTATATCCTGTATGAGCACTGATTGAGGAAACATGGACTATACTGCCCTTCACGTTGTGTAATAAGAATTGACGTATAACATGTTTAGTAATCATCATTGGTCCAAAAACATTGATTTTATACATTTTTAATAAAGGTTCGTAATTAAGATTTGTAATAATATCATCATATGATATGGCTGCATTGTTAACAAAACCATGCAATGGAGTTTTCAAACCAATAAATTCTTTAAAAATTTTATTTCGAATATCAATTATATTAGACATATCATATGACATCCATTTCAATTTCTCAGGATTTTTTTCTTTTAAAAATTCAAACTCTTTTGTTTTTGCTCTGCTAAAACCATAAACACAAATATTTTCTTTTTTTAAAAGAGATTTAGTAATTTCTAATCCCAAACCTCTAGATACACCAGATATTAATATATTTTTCATTTTAGTTATTAATTTTTTCTCAAAAGTTTACCTGTTCTAGATGTTTTGATAGATTTTACAAATGTTATTAGTCTAGGGATTTTAAATTCTTGAAGTTTATCTTTTAAGAGTAACCTCAGTCTTTTTTCTGTTAAGAATTTATTTGAGCTAACAACTTGACAACATATTATGTTACCCAAAATGCTATTTTTTTTTGCAAAAACATAAACATCAATTACTCCATCAAAACTACGAATTATATCCTCTACCTCACTTGGATTAATTTTGTAACCACCTGAATTAATACTTTCATTTTTTCTAGAGATAAAACGGAATAAATACGGGTTTTCAGAAACAACACTAATCATATCACCAGTCGGATACCATCCGTCAACTGTTACCAAACTTTCTGACTCGCCAATTAATGACTCATGAATATAGAGTTCATCTTCAATTATTTTTATTAAATGACTTATGTCTGACTTTATTGTAAATTCCTCCCCCTCAGAAGCAAATATAGTCCCTGCCTCTGTTGATGCATAAACATTTCTCACTCTGCATTTCGGAAACATCTGTTTCACTTTTTTTAAGGTTCTGAAATCAAACTTTTCACCTCCGGAGGTCAAATTTCTTACACTATTACATATATGATCAGCGGGAAGTAATAGTCGGTAAAATGTAGGTGTAGCAGAAATATTTGTTATTTTAAATTCGTTAATTAAATTTAAAGACGTGACTCTTTCAACACCAAAAAGCCTAACAATTGTATTTTGATTTAAAAGTGCTTGAAAAAAAACTTGTAAGCCAGCCATATGTGTAGGATTGTATGCAAAACCCCAAATATCATTTTTCCTACTTTCTTCTTTTTTAACAAAACGAGATAACGAATCAAAATTATGAGAAATTTTTTTTGGCATACCGGTCGTCCCCGAAGTAAACAAGGTTAATTTACAAGTAGCACCATTTAATTTAATTTTATCAATAATATCATTAAAATTGATTTGACCAATTGGATCGATTGATTTAATATCAAAAATGTTTTTATTATATCCAATAAGCTTATGGATTTCTTCTTGCGAAAAGTCATTGTCAAGCAGTATAATTTCCTTTCCTGTAATCAAGGAAAGAATAATATGCTTAAAAATCGAATAATATGAATTGCTTCTACAATATGTTGAATATGAGTTTGTATTAGATAAATCATTCAATAATTTATTATAACTAATATTTTTTCCTTCAATATTGTCATAATAAAATGTTTTACTCATCTGTTTTTTCTAAGTCTAACTTATTTAAGATTTCTCCGATCGTAGTTATTACACCTTCTTCAAAAATATCAATATCATATTCAGCTTCGATTCGAACTGTTAGCTCAGCAAGGTCTAAAGAGTCTAGACCACAATCAGTTCTCAAATCTGATGACTCAGATATTTCTTCAAGTTTAACTTTATCTCTATTTTCAAGTACTATGTTTATTAATTCTAATATTTTTTTCATTTTAATTTAATCGATTTTTTCGCTGATCTCACAAAGACACTCTTTCTATAAAATTTTCAATTATAATTTTTTTATTAAAATTTTCTTGGTAATACTTATACCCATTTTCTTCTTTTTCTTTTAATAGTTTGGGTTTAATTTTTGATATTTTTAATATTTCTGATGCAAATTTAGTATAATTTTCAGCTTCAACTGTGATTCCACATGATGCTTGTTTTATTATTCTATTTGTTTCTCCACTAATCATTGCTGCAACTGCTTTTTTGGAAGCAAGATAACCTTGCAGCTTTCCTGGAATTGTACATGAATATATGTATTCATCTCTAAGAGATAGCATCATCATATCGGCATGATAGTATAAACTTGCCATTTCAGTTACAGGAAAACTTCCTAAATAATAAACTGTTTTATCGAGTTTTAATTTTCTGATTTGATCAACCAAATAGTTTTTTAATGTACCATCTCCAACAAAAATAAATTTTATATTATTGGACCTTTTTAATATTGAAGCTGTTTTAAGTAATGATGGTATGTCCTGGCCAGAAGCAATATTACCAGCAAACATTATTTTAAAACCACTTGGCATTAGCGATAAATATTTTTTAAAATCTACACTTTTTTCAAAAATATTATCCTCAGCCCAATTTGGCATATAATAAATCTCTTTAAAATTTTTAGATCTAATTTTTTCTTTAATTGATGATTTCATAGATCGGGATGAGATAAAAATTTTATCAGATTGCCTATAAATAAATTGGACCAATAATGACAGCATCCTCTTCAAAATGGAACTTTTAAGTCTTCCTGTCACTTCAACACTTTCTGGCCATAAATCTAAAACCCATAAAAACATTTTTGTTCCATGAAAAATCCTATGAATTATTGCAGGTATGGCAGCTGTAATTGGTGAAACTGCAAAAACAAAAGAAAAATCATATTTTTTTCTGTGAAAAAAAGTAAAAAGTGATCCAAAAAAAGAAAAAGAAATATAGTTTAAAAATAATTTAAAGTTAGAACCATTGCCTCTGGCAATGACAGGTACCCTAATAATTTCTGCTCCATGGAAAAATTCTTTGTGCCTTGAAAATAAACTATAACCCATGAAGTATTTTCCACCTGGATAATTTGGTTTGCCAGTTAGAATAGTTAAGTGATTCCCCCTTTTAATCAATTCAGAGCAAAAGTCATTAATTTTAAAATTTTCTGGATAAAAATGCTGAGTTACTACAAGTATTTTCATTTTATTTATTCCAAACTACCCTGTTCACATAATCTGTGTAACTTAAGATAATACGGACTACTTTATCTGAAACATTTGGCATGGAATAGTCATTTACTTCGCGTAAAAGCCTTGCCCTTCCTCTAGGCTGTTTGCTAATTAATTCTATTGCCTGTAAAATACGTTCAGTATTTAATCCTACCATCATGACAGACGCTTCTTCCATAGCTTCGGGTCGTTCATGGGCTTCTCTTATATTTAATGCAGGAAAATTTGAAATTGATGATTCTTCAGAAATAGTCCCACTGTCTGATAAAACTACTTTAGAATTATTCTGTAAATTATTGTAATCATGAAAACCTAAAGGTTTTATCAGTTTAATCAATTTATTTAAATGCACCCTTGTTTCTTCAATTTTATTTCTAGTGCGAGGGTGAGTTGAAAAAATAATAGGGTATTTATATTTATCAGCTATAGCATTTAGTGATTCTATCAATTTGAAAAAATTAACAGAATTTATATTCTCTTCCCGATGGGCTGACACGACAAAGTAATTACCTTTTTTTAATTTTAATCTGGATAAAATATCAGATAATTCAATTTGTTTGGTATTAGCTTTAATAACCTCATAAATAGGTGAACCTGTTTTTACAATTCTATCTGGTGGCAATCCTTCACGCAATAAATATTCGCGCGCTATACTACTATAAGTTAAATTAATATCACTTATGTGGTCGACAATTTTTCGGTTTGTTTCTTCTGGAACTCGTTGATCAAAACAGCGATTTCCAGCTTCCATATGAAAAATTGGAATTTGTCTTTTTTTTGCTGCAATAGCACAAAGACACGAATTTGTATCACCCAGAACTAAAAAAGCATCAGGGTTAATATTTTCTAAAACAGGATCAATATTAATCAATATTTGACCTGATGTTGTAGTTGCATTATTTCCAGCAGCATTTAAAAAGTAATCAGGCTTTCTCAAACCTAAATCTGCAAAGAAAACTTCATTCAGTTCATAATCATAATTCTGTCCGGTGTGAACAAGTATATGTTCAATACTTTCTGAACAATCTAGTTTTATTAAAACAGAAGATAGCCTTATTATCTCAGGCCTAGTTCCGACTACTGTTAAAACTTTCAATTTTCTCATAAAATAATAATTTAAAGAGTTGCTTATTAAACTGGTTGAAAATATGTATCACTGTTTTTTGAATCATAGGGCTCGTTGATCCAGAACAATGTTAATAATAATTCATTTCCAACATTTTTAATATTGTGTGTATACCAAATTGGAATATCAATAAACTCTAGGTTATCTCCGTTCAATATAAATTTAAGTTTTTTATTTGAACCTACTTTCCTTAATTCTACCTGTGCTTTTCCTTTAATTACTGTAAATCTTTCAATTTTTCGTGTGTGAAAATGGTTTCCTCTCGTTATTCCAGTTTCTGTACTTGAGATTGAAAATTGACCCATACCTTTTGTTCGTAAAATTTCACTAAAAAAACCTCTTTCATCAATATGTTTTAATAGTTTTCTAGGAAAATATTCAGGATATGAAATAAAGGATCTTAGTGTGTTAAATAAATTTCTTTCAAATTTATCAGAAATATTTGGGACAGTATTGCTTTTATAGGTTGACCACTGTTTTTCCAAAATCTTGTATAATTTATCAACAGTAATTTTTCCTACATTAGGAAATTCAGAAAATTCTAAAATTTGCATTTTTTTTTCTTTAATTGATACCTTAATTATATTATTAAATAAAAAATCTATTAAGTCATCAATGTATAATAAACTTAGTTCATTCCCGGAGTTTACAGTACTTTTTATGTTTGAAGTTATATTATTGCAAAAAGTAGAAACAACAGAGTTGTAATTAGGTCTCCCAAAGGGCCCAAAAACATTGGGTATTTTTAAATTTATAAAACTCAACCCATTTTCAATGGCCCATTCTTTAAAAATAAATGAACTTCTAATTTTTGATTTTCCAAATGGATTATTTAAGTCCTGTTGAGTTGAAGATGCAAAGATTATTGTTTTAGTTCTAATTGAAATATTTTTAATTATTTTTTCTGTTAATCTTATGTTTTCATTAAATAAATAATTAAGATCTCTGTGCCTGTTAATTCCAGCAAAATGAAAAATCATTTCACAATCCATAAATTTATTACTTAAAATTGAAGAACTATTAAAATCATTTTTTTCAATTAATATTATATTTTCTTTTGGATAACTATACTTATTAATTAGGTTCATATGTAAATGACTTCCGATAAACCCATTGTATCCTGTAATAGCTATTTTCATGTATTTATTTTTCCCATCTTAACTCGTCAAGTTCAAAATCAATAAAGAAATCTGCAAAAACCAAAACACGTGATCTAGTTTCCTTTTGTTGAATTTTAGTAGCATAGCCTTTAGGAACATAAAGCACATCAAATGTTTTATGTTCCAGAGTATAAATTACGGATTTATATTTAGCATTCTTGTTTTCTAAAAAATTTATATCAGTAACCTCAATTTCAATTTTGCCTTTAGAGCACAAGAACCACCTATTTTGTATTTTATGCCCTTTCCAACCTCTTTTCAATGTTTTCGAAATATTTTCTATTTCATATATTCTTTTAATAGATGACAAATCAAAATTATTAACGTGTCTAATCACACCTCTTGTATCAATGGAATTATCTCCTTTTATAACACGTGGTTCTTCAATCTTAGAGATTTGCATATTCAGGTAATTTTCTAAGTAATTTAATAACTTCATCTTGATTTAAAATTTTTGTATTATTAGAATTATAATCTTCTATTAAGCCAATATCTTTTCTGCCATAATCTAAATATTTACCATAATTTAAACTTCTATTATCTGAGGGAACTCTATAAAAATCACCCAGATCTTCTGCAACTATCATTTCCTCTCTTGTGCAAAGTGTTTCATACAACTTTTCACCATGCCTAGTACCGATGACAGTAGTTTTTAGAGAACTTCGAGTGAGAGTAATCATAGCTTCAGCCAAGTTCTTAATTGTCGATGAAGGTGCTTTGTGAACAAATAAATCTCCTTGATTACCATTTTTAAATGCAAACAGGACTAAGTCTACAGCATCACTCAAAGTCATTAAAAATCTTGTCATGTTGGGATCAGTGATCGTAGGAGGCAACCCTTTCTTTATTTGGTCATAAAATAAAGGTATTACCGACCCTCTAGACGCCATTACATTACCATACCTTGTTAGACAAACAATTGTTTTTTTATTGTTTCTAGATTCAGCTATTGCTGTTTTTTCCATTAAAGCCTTGGAAATACCCATGGCATTAATAGGATAAGCTGCTTTATCAGTGCTTAAACATATTATTTTCTTTACACCATTTAATTCGGCAGCTTGTATAACATTCATCGTACCAAAAACATTTGTTTTTGTAGCTTCTATTGGAAAGAACTCACATGAGGGAACTTGTTTTAGAGCTGCTGCATGAAAAATATAATCAACGCTTCTACAAGCTTTTTCTATACTATTATAATCACGTACATCTCCTATGTAAAATTTTATTTTTTCGTTGTTATATTTTTTTCTTAGGTCATCTTGCTTTTTTTCATCTCTACTATAAATCCTTATTTCTTTGAATATATCCTGATTTAGGAATCTATCAAGAACTGCAGTTCCAAATGAACCTGTTCCCCCTGTTATTAATAAAGTCGAGTTATTTAATTTCATGAATTATATTTTTTAATTTTTTTAATGATTTCGAGTAAAAGTGTGATTTATTGTAAAATTTTATAGCATTATTTGAATATATAGAATAATTATTTCGTATTAATTCTAACTTCTTACAAAGCATTTTTATGTCATTAGTATTTATTATTTCTCCAGATTTTGATGAGTTAATAATAGCTGAAAAGTCAGAAGATTTCTCGGAAACACCTAAAATTGGAATACCAGACAAAAGCATATCTAATGATTTTGAGGGATATGAAGGTATGCTGGTATTTAAGTTTGTAAAAGCCAACCCTATGTCAAATTCCTGTATTTTATTGAAATACTCTTTATGACTTTTTTTACCGTGAAATATAATTTTCTTATGCTTTATTGAAAGCCTCTTAAAGTCTAATTCGTATTTTCCAGATCCAAAGATGTGAAATTCATAGTTTTTGAATTTATAAATTATGTGTTTTATAAATGAAATCATAAATGGAATATTTCTTCCATTAATTAATTGACCACCAAAAAAAACTTTAATTGTACTTTTTTTATTAAATTTTTTTGAAGTAACAGCTACAGATTTTTTGAAGCTCCATAATGGGGCTTTAAAAAGTATGGTTTTGTTTGGATTAAAGTATTTTTTTGCAAATTCAATATTTTTAGGAGACATTAGCCCAACTGCATACATTTTTTTATTAAATAAATACCTCTCAATTAAATATAGAATTTTTTTAAATTTTGTTATTACTTTAAGTTGTATTTGATGTATAGGGAAGAAATCAAAATACAAACAAATTTTAATAGATTTATTTAAAAATAAAAAGGGAGCATATATGATCAGAGGGGAAAACAGAATAACTAAATCATTTTTTTTTATTTTACTAATTAATGAAAAAGTACTCCACATATAAATTATGGGATTTTTTTTTGATTTTTTCATATTCAAACTAAGAAGCTCAAATTCAAAATTTGGAAAAAAAACAACAAGACTTTTTAATAGATCCTTTGAAAGAATTGAGTTTTGGGGGTCAATTATATAAATTTTATTTGTCAATTGAAGATTTTTTTGAATTTATACCTTAGAATTGGCCTTAAAATATTTATATAATTTAAAAATCTATAAATATTAGTTACAATAACCAATATTAAATTATTTAATAGAAGAAAATTATAAAGTTTATTACTTAATAAAAAATCAATTCTTGATTTATAGATATTAGGCTTATTTAAAAAGATTTGAATTAATGAATTCATTTTCCTTGGACTTGAAACATTAGTATCATGTAATCTGTAAAGTACAAGAGGTTTATTTATGTATTTTATTTCACCATAGATACAGGCAATATATGACATAATTGAATCTTCTTGAAAATTATTTTTAAAACTAACTTGGCAAAACTTTTCACAAATTTCTTTTTTATATGATGCAGTTGCTCCATGGATCCAGGTTTTTTTATAAAATAACTCTTTTTTAGAACTTGAAAAAATGGGTTTTGTTTTAAAAATGAGACCTTTTATATTGTTGAATTTATCAATTTCATAGCCATTTGAAAAAACTGCAGATATTCTTTTACTTTTATTAAAGGCGGCTACAGTCAATGAAACCCTATTTTTTTTATAAATATCATCTCCGGACCCACCTACCACAATATCACCTGTTGAAATTTTAATATTTTTCTTAAAATTTTCTATTATTCCTAAATTTTTTTTGTTCCTGTGATATTTAATATTCAGCTTATCATTATAAATTCTTACTGTTTTATTAATAACATCAAAAGACTGATCCGAAGAAAAATCATCAGAAATTATATACTCAACGTTTTGGTAATCTTGTTCAAAAGCACTAATCAAGGAACTCTCTACATAATCCATTTGGTTGTAAACCGCAATAATAAAAGATACTTTCACTAAAAAGACTTTAATTCCTGACCTCTCCAAATTATACCCTTTCGCATCTCAGAAGGTAAATCAACGAATAGTTTATCTATTTTATGTCTTATGTAAAAACTTGTAAGTATTGAGAAGTATTTAAAATACTTATATTCTTTATTTTTCACCAACTCTCTAGCCTTCAACAATATTCTAAAAAATATAGATTTATTATATGCTAAGTTTAATGGGAAATCCTTGTGTAAATTGGCTTCTAATTCTTTATGTTTAAAAACATAATCATGAGAAATTTTATACATGAAATCACGCTTAGCAATAAAATAAAAATCGTGAAACCCCCTTGGATATGCTTTTGGGACATAAACTTTATTTTTTTCTATTTTTAGGTTAAGGATATACCGCAAATCTACATATTGATCGGTTCTAATTTTAACCCAATTTTTTGAGTTGTTACTATCAAGTTTCAAAGATTTATATATTAAGTAAAATTGCTTTAGTTTATTATTCTTTGTTACAGCTTCGTTCTGAAGTTCAGCTCTATAATTAAAATCTTTAACCTCAGGTACATCATTATCTTTATTTAATAATAATTTCACATTACTGTATTCTTTAATCTTATCACTAAAATATTGAGTCATGATTTCATTTTCCCAAGTCGAAATAACAATTAGATCAAAAGATGAAGCATAAATATCAATTATATTCAAAATATTTTCTTCGCAATTGAAGGATATGATATCCTCTTTTTCTATTTGTTCATTTGTTAACCATGCAGATTTACCTCCTCGTCCAATTGATAAAATGGGGCCTTGAATAATTAAATTCATAATTGAAAAGTTTTATCTGAAATAATATCTAAATCATTATCATGAGTTACGATAATGATAATTTTATCAGTTTTAATTTTATTTAGAATTTTGATTAGATTTTTTTTATTTTCATCGTCAATTGAAGAAGAAGGCTCATCAAATAAAATAATTTCTGCATTAAAAAAAAGGGCTCTTGAAATTGAAAGTCTTTGAGTTTGACCGCCGCTTAGATTATGAAATATTTTGTCACTATCTTTTTCTACTAATTTTTCTAGCCCTACAGAATCAATTATTGAGTCAATTGTAATGGTTTTTTTTTGGTTATCATTAAATGCTAAATTCTCTTCCAGTGATGCCTCATAATTATGTGATCTTTGCGGTACATATCCAAGATTGGTTAAAGACAACAATGAGCTTGGGTTATTATAACTCTTACCATTAATCTTAAACTCAAGAATATCTGAGTCAATAATTCCCGCAAGTGCATTTAGGAAAGTTGTTTTCCCTTTTCCTGATTCTCCTTTTATTAAATAAATATGACCTTTTGTGAAAGTTAATTTTTCATTTATAATAATAGAATTTGAAAGATTAAAATGCTTCTCAAATTTCAAAATTTCAATTTTTTCAACTAGAACTTTATTGGTTTTTCGAATGTTAATTTTTTTGTGCACTTTCATTATTGAACTTATATTATCATAAGATTTGTAACTAGATCTTATAAGCCCCAAAGAAGCACTTATCTGAAGAAATAAAGGTATTAATCTGAATAAAGCAATAAAGAAAAATAAAAACTCTATGTAGTTATTACTCCCAATAAAAACAATTGAATAAATAATAAGAACAGAAATTACAACAAGCTCAGAAATACCTCTAGGAAGAGTTGCTAAAAAAAGATTACCAAAATGGCCTTTAGAAAAACTTCTTGTCGAATTACTAATTCTGTTTAAAAAAAAGTTTGTTTTTCTGTAAACATATGATTCTATCCAGAGGTTTGTAAAGTCAATAATATCCCCAGTTAGTTTTTTTAAATTTGCAATATTAATTTCTCCATTTTTAATAATTTTTTCTTTTATTAAAAATTCGTTTAAAATAAAAATAAATAATATTATTGAGAGAAGAGTAAGACCTAATCTAAATGAATAAATAAATATTGCTGTAAAAGTTAAAATTATGATTATGCTTTTACTTATGAGTTGAATTATATTAATCAAAATTTGGTCAAAAAATTTAAGCAGATCACCTCGAAATAATTCAATTATTGTACTAGAATCTTTACTATTTGGAAAGACAGTTAGAATTAATTTGTTAAACAGTTCCTTAGAATAATTTATATGTGAAAGGTGTACTTGTTTAAAAAGCATTTTGAAACCCATTATGTTTAAGAAACTAAGTGATACAAACAAGAGAAAACATAGCTTAAGTAAATCATTTTTAGATATTGTATCAAAGAAAAAATTTTCATTAGAATTTGATACGTAAGCAAATAAAGAAATTATTAATGTATTTATTGTTTCTGCAAGAGCTATCAAAAAACCTAAAAAAACCATTGATTTAATCTTTATACTTTTTGTACTACTCAAAAACAAGAAGATGTGATATATTTTTTTCACTTTTATATTTAATTTTCGAATTGCCTTAATTAATTTGGAACAAATATTTATTAATAACTATTAATAACATCAGTAATCAATTTAATTTCTTTCATGTTAAGGTGAGAGCCTATAGGTAGGCTTAATAATTTTTTTGAAGCTGTTTCAGAATTTACTAATTTTTTATGATCAACTTCATTTTTAATAAATAATTGGTCAGAGATTGTAATTGGATAATGTATTAATGACTCAATATTATTTGAATTTAAAAATTTCATAAGTTTTGTCCTGTCATTAGTTTTAATTACAAATAAATGATAAGAATCAATACTTTCTGCTAAACCCTCAGCTATTGTAATTTTCTTATTTTTAATATTTAAGTTGTAGTATTCTGCTTGTTTTCTTCTAGCACTATTTTCTTTTTCTAGATCTCTTAGTTTTATGCTTAAGAATATTGCTTGTATGTCATCTAATCTTGAATTTACTCCGAAAATATCATGTTTATATTTTTTAAATGAACCATAATTACTAATAGCCCTGCAAGTTTCTATTATTTTAATTGAATTAGACCCTATAGCACCACCGTCTCCAATAGCTCCTAAATTCTTTCCAGGATAGAAGCTGAAAGCTGAAAAGACTCCAAATGTCCCACATTTTTTTCCTTTGTAACACGATCCAATTGATTGAGCACAGTCCTCAATAAGTAAAATTTTATTTGATTTTAAATACTTTATTAATTGATCATTAATTGAGTTAAAGCCGTAGAGATGAACAAGCAATAACCCCTTTGTTTTGGGAGATACAACTTTTTTTATTTCATCAACAGAGGGAATTACGGATTTTATATTTAAGTCAAATAATACGGGTTTTAGACCCGCTAATTTAATTGAATTATATGAGGCTATAAATGTATTATTTTGAACTAATATTTCATCATTTTCTTTAAGATAACCCAGCTCAATTAGAGATTTAAATCCAATAGTGAGTGCATCTAGTCCATTTCCTGTTCCTAAAACATGATTTATATTAAGATAATTAGCCAATTGCTTTTCAAATTTGGTTTTTGCACTACCATTAATATAGAAACCACCTGAAATCAAGTATTTCAATAAATAAAATATATACTTTAGGACGTATTTTTTATTAATTTTTTTTAAATCTAAAAATTTAATTTTCTTCACAATTCTTTGTTATATATATCATAGCATATTGAATCAAATCCTAACTCTCTTTTTGCATTTAGTAAAGTATAATTTAAAAACTCACCATTATTTTCTGTACTAATACCATAATCTAGAAATTCATAATCTGAATATATCTTAACTAATTCGTTAACTATAAAATCTACTACTCTTTTCTTTCTTCCTAAGTCTGTGGAACACAAATATTGTATATGAATACATCTGTTAACTTTGAAAATAATACAACCACCTAGAGGCTCACTATTTAATTTTGCTTCATAAAACATGATATTATTTGGAAATTTAGATTTTAAATAATTTAACTGGTTATAATTATGAACCGGTTTCTTTTTATATTTCTTTAAGTTGTAGCTCATTATATCAATTAGATTTTTAGAATCTAAACACTCAATTAATTCAATCCCATTATTAATACATTTCCTGTAATTATATTTTTTTTTGTTCGGAATGTTGAAATCATTAAGATTGAATGTAGATGATAACTGTCTTCCGATTAACTTAAAGTCATTTTTAAACATTAAATAAAGGTCATCTTCGTTAGGCTTTTTGTAATAAATGAAAGGTATTCGCTTAATCGTAATATTTTTCAAATTCAAAGTTGTTTTCACATAATCAATAACCTCTCTAAATGACTGTTCTATGTCTAAAAATTTATAACTATCATTGGATAAAATAATACCCCCATATGTTAAAAAATGAAATGAACTAAAAGTTTTTTCTATTTTACATGCTGGTATTATATAAATTAATTTTTCATTCTTATAAACCATTAAGGAATTTTCTTCATAATTTTCTTTATGATATTCGATGAAATCTCTTTTTAATAAAAATGAAGTAACGTTTGAATTTTCTATGAATTCATCCCATTCATTTTTGCATGAATCATCAAACAATTTAATTTCAATCATTTTTAATTTCTAATTTAATTGCACCTAAACCAAATTTTCCGAACTCATTTCCTGAATAAAAAATATAACCCCAATTATCACCTATTTGTTGAAAAAATGGAAAATAAATCATTTCTGAATCAAATTCATTTAAAGTTTTAAATTGTTCAATATCCCAATAATATCTAGTCCAATCTTTTAAGTTTTTTGAATAAGATATTCCAATTGAATAATTCATATCTTTTGTTCTAACAGTGTAAATAACGAAATAAATGTTATTGAGTTTGAAAATCTGTGGACGGCCCAAACCGTGTTCATCTTGATCAAATTCAATGATTTTCTTTCCAGCAGAAGCAAAATCACTTTTTTCTAAAGACGATGTTTTCTTGTAAAATACATTGTAATTAGGTCTAAGTTTCCCTCCAACCATTTCGAAAGTTGAGCCAGATGAGTAAACTGAGTGATAAAATGGACCTTCCTTAATAAATGAATGACCTGCTCTAACATATAAACCTTCATCATGCCTGTCCAACAATGGAGAATTAGATGTTTTGATAAAAATATTATTTATTAATTTAAGCAATCCACTAAAGTTATAATGCGGTATTTTATGTCCTAATTGAAACCCAGTGTAGGATAAATAAATCTTATCCTCATCAATGCTGATATGACCTGGGAATACTCCATTTTCATCAAAACATCCTTTAAAACCAATATCTAAGATTGGTTCCTTTTTAATATTTATTATTTCCGTTGGTTTTAATTTATTTAAATTTATTTCATAAATCCTGCTAATCCCAGATTCATCCCAGCCTCCTACAAAAACTCTGATAATGTCATCTTGTACAAAACTTGTTGGTGCCATGGCATGGGTTACCCAACTCTTTGAGGTGTTTTGAGGATTAAATAATAAACCTATTTTTTTTAATTTTAAGTTCATGTTGGTTTATATTAGCGAACTTATTAGCTCATGACAATCGGGGTCAAAACTCATAATACCATTCAAAGTTGCATCATTTCTTTGCGTGAATGAATTATCAATAAAAATACTGTCTTTGTTCATATACTTATACTTGTGCTCATTTTCACTCAAATGAATTATCTCATCAAATAAATGGTAGATTCTTTTTGATTTTAAATAAGTAATTAAATTAATTTCTAAGCTTTTTGTAATTAGAACAACCTTTATATTCTTGTTTATGGCTTTGATTATTATATTTATCATATAATTATTAATCTTATCATTAACAATAATTGTTTCGTCCAAATCAATATAAATGAAATTAATTTTTAATTTTTTTGACTTATATACTAAATCTAAACTTCTAGATTGAGTAAAGTCAATTTTGTTTGGATTTATTTCAAGGTTTTCAGATTTAAAAAGTAAATATTGAAGATAGGGTAGATTAACGTTATTTGATCTTGAATAAGCCATTGATCCAGCCACTCTACATTCTACCTCCAGTAGTTTGTATTTGCCTAAAGAGCTTTTTTTTAACTGAAAAAACCAGAGCCCTTCAATCTTTATGGACTTTGCAATAAAGTTAGCAATATCATTAAATTCTACTCTTTCATCTTTTGTGAAATTATTATCAGAAAATAATGCAGTACCCATTCTAATTCTTTTTCTCGTCCGGGCTGTAGAATAAATTAACTTTCCGTTTATGTTTGAGAAGCATTCAACAGTAACCTCATTCCCAGCCAGATATTCAGTTAAAACATTATTTTTAAGGTCAATATTTTTCAAATCATTTAAACAATTAATCTTTTTAATTCCCTTTGATCCGTATGATGACCTTGGTTTTAGAAATAAAGGAAAATCTTTGCTTTTTATTTCATCCAAATTAGTGTAAAACTTAGGACACCAATCTTTGGAATTAAATAATTTATATGTTTTTAACTTGTCTCTAGTCGTCTTTACAGATTCAGAATTGGTCAATAAAATTTGACATTTGACTTGATCTCTATATTTAACTAGAAAATCAATAATTAATGAATTAGCTGGAAAAATAAAATCAATAGAACATTTAATTATTAAATCATTAAGTTCATCAATACAGGATGTTTTTGAAACATTGGGCAGTAAGTAAGAATTATCATAATAAAAAAATGAATTATCCTCAAGAGAATCAGCGACAGAAAATATATCAATATTTTTTTTGTTTTCTAAAGATCTTTTAATTTCTAATCCATTTTCAGTTCCACCTGGGAATATTAAAATGTTTGACATATTTCTTTAAATTTTTTGAAATCATGAATATAATCGTCTGGTTCATAAGGTCTATCACAATTGACTATTACAATACAGGACTTACTCATCGATGTTATTTCTCTCCATGTATACGGCTCAATTTTTAAGCCTTTTTCTAATGAGTTTAAAAAGTAATTATTTTCCTTCATGTTTTTATCAATTGTTTTGATTTTACATGAGCCTGCTAAGCAAACAATAAGCTGATTTAATTTTTTGTGGGCATGAAAACCTCTTTTTTCATTATTTTGATTTTTCATCAATATGTAAGATCTTGTGGGCACAAAATCTAAATTCTCCTCATTTTCAAAAACAATTAAACTCCCTCTATGGTCGGTTTTTACTTTTATTGATTGTAACATTTTTATGTATATAAATACTAGTTAACATTATTATTATTAAAATATTTGGTGTACTTGAAATTACAAGATTTCCTATTGGGAAAGATACCATTTGCAATGAAATGTAATATGACAAGTAGATAAATAAAAACGAATAAAAATTATTTTTTTGTTTAAATGATTTTTTAATTAAATCCTTAAAGGCCCTAATCATTAAATAAAAAATTAATATAAATAATATTAACCCAAAATTATGAATTAGGTAAATCATGTCGGGCTCCCAATTAACACCACAGTCTATATATTTGCATGCAACATTAGATGAGGATTCAAAGTCCCATGACCCAAATATTAAAAAGTGTAGGTTATTTTCATGGTATAAAGCTTTTACATATTCAAAAATATAATAAGTACCAAATGAAAAATAGCTAGACATATAAAACAGAATAATTGATAAAAAAGGTAAGTATTTGAATAATAAATTCTCTGGAACAAAGCATAAATCAGAAGTGTAACAGACCTTTGTTATTATTTCAAAAACTTCAGGTGTTCTTACATAAATATTATATATAAATAGTAGAATAAAAATTGATATTACAGTAATGAACTTTATATTAATGATTTTTATTTGTCTTCCACTTAAAAAACCTAAGAAAAAATAACTAAACATTAATTCAAATAATTCTATTGATGTTCCTCTACTAATATTTATCATTATCAATGGTACAGCGAGCAGTAAGTATTTTATTCTATTAAAGTAGACGAAGTTAAAAATTGAAAAAAAAGCTAAAACTTTGAGTATAATAATAATTAGTACATAAGGTATCCTGTCAAATGATGTTACTTCGGAAACATTACTTTTAAAATGTTCTTGATAGTTGGCATAATTGGAAATAGTTGAACCTATATTGGTTATTGATTCAAAAGAGTTAGATCCAGTATAAAAAACTGAAGCTATATTTGATAAAAAAAACCCAACTAAAAATATACCTAAAATAGTTATGTTACTCATTTTAAGTACACCATAGTCTGCTAGACTAATGTTCGCATTAAAATTTGATAATTTTAGTGCTATAGACATAATACCCAACAAAAAAAATACAAATATAATACTGTAGCTAGACCAAGTTACTGGTGACAGGAAACTAACTACAAAAAAAAATAAATAAAATAATCGAATTAATTTCAAACTAATTATCTATTGATGTTAATAGTTTATTTTTATAATCGCAATTAGGCATTTCATCAATTATTTTTATGTATTCATTCTTTTTTATAAAATTCATTCTAAATGCTATTTCTTCAATTGCACCTATCATTAGGCCTTGTCTTTCCTCTAACGTCATCACATAATTTGATGCTATGTTCATATTTTGAAATGTTCCAGTATCTAGCCAACTAATCCCTCTGCTAAGAAGCTTATAATTTAATTTTTTTTGTGATAAATAGTATTTATTAATATCAGTAATTTCTCTTTCACCTCGGCTACTAAAACCAATAGATTTTGCAATATTTATTACACTGCTATCATATAAGTAAATTCCAGGAACGGCATAATTTGATACATAATTTAATGGCTTTTCAACAATATCAACTATTTCATTATTTTCAAATTGAATCACGCCATATTCATTAGGGTTTTGTACATAATATCCAAATATTGTATTGGACTTAAAATTATTGATGGACTCTCTGAGTATTTTGATGAAATCATCTCCGTGAAAGATATTGTCTCCTAAAATTAAAAAGACGTTATCTTTCCCAATGAACTTTTCACCCAATATAAATGCAGATCCAATGCCATCAGGTTTTTCTTGAACTTTATAATGAAAATCACAATTATATTGTGAACCATCTCCTAATAAACTTTTATAATTATTAATATCCTCTTTGGTTGAAATAATTAAAATCTTTCTTATTCCTGCTAACATTAATGTTGAAAGTGGATAATATATTAGGGGTTTATTGTAAATTGACAATAACTGTTTGCTGGTATTTTTTGTTAATGGATATAGTCTTGTTCCTCTACCACCTGCCAGTAATATGCCTACAATATTATTTGCCATAATTAAAAAATTTAGTTAAATCTTCATATTCTTTAGGTGTGCCTGAAAATAAAGTTTGATCTTTTTCTAATAGAACGTACTTTACGTTTAGTTTATTATTTATTAAAATATTGTAGATA
>MDTB01009374.1_pt1 | contig 18891 bp, 15 predicted proteins | sample 811161 | NCBI WGS metagenome assembly MDTB01 (sample SAMN05326650, study PRJNA326480) | marine metagenome | isolation source: seawater | place: Mediterranean Sea | collected 2009
ATTTTGTAGATGTGATGATAATAACTGTTGTTAAATTAAAGTATGAAAAATAAAGATAAATTCCCTATTTTAAAAATTACAAATATTAAATGGAATGAGAATTCTGATAAATTACCAGTTTCTTTAGAATTGCAGTGGGCAACTCAAAACTGGAATTTTTTTGATGGATCTGGATGGTTGAGTGAAAAATACAATTCAACATTAAATAATCTTAACATTGAGCAAATTGGTGTTAAAGAAAGTAGTGGCTGAGGAGGCTGCTGCTAAATTTTTAATAGTTTATTAAAATATATCACTTCATTGAATCCTAATGCTATATCTAAATGAAATAATCAATTTTATTTCTTAGCTCCAATTTCATTCAAAAAGGAAAAAATGTTAAAATATAGTCAATACAAATATGAAAGAATTGATTTAGATACTTTCAAAAAAAAATCAAAAAATATTTTAAAACAGTTTAATTCAGTTAATTCAGTTGAAGAGCAAATAAATCTGATTAAAGATTTAGAAAAAATAATAGCTGAGTGGTCAACATATGCTTCAATTGCAAGTCTTGAGTATAGTAGAAATACTTTTTCTGAAAAAAATAAACAAGAAAATGAATACTATGACAATATAGATCCTGATCTTAAAGAAATCAGTATACAATATGCAGACGCTCTTTTACAATCTCCATTTAGAAAAAAACTAGAAGCAAAATATGGGGATCATATTTTTAATTTAAAAGAAGTAGAAAAGAAAACATTTGATTCAAAAATTAAAGATTTATTGAGAAAAGAATCTGATTTATGTAATAAATATTCTGAATTAATAGCATCAGCTAAAATTAATTTTGATGGTGAGACTTACAATTTGACAGGTTTAGGGTTATTTCATACTGACCCTAGTAGGCAAATTAGAAAAAAATCATATGAAGCTAGATTTAAATTTTTTGAACAAAATTCTAACAAACTAGATAAGATATATGATGATTTAATTAAAGTTAGGACTAAAATAGCACATAAGTTGGGCTATGAAAATTATGTAGAACTTGGGTATAACAAATTAAGTAGGACTGATTACGATTCGGATGATGTAGCAAATTATAGGAAACAAATTGTTGATTATGTAGTACCAATTGCTACAAAACTACATAATCAAAGAAAAAAAATATTAAACTTAGATAATCTTTATTTTTACGATTCAATAAATTTCAAAGAAGGCGATCCAAAGCCTAAAGGTACCCTGAAGCATCTAGTATCTGAGGCTCAAAAAATGTATAAAGAATTATCAACTGAGACTGGTGTTTTTTTTGATATGATGGTTAATGAAGAATTAATGGATTTAGAAAATAGAAAGGGTAAGCGTGGAGGTGGTTTTTGCACTGCATTTCCAATGTATGAACGCCCCTTTATTTTTGCAAATTTTAATGGAACAGACCACGATGTTACAGTATTAACACATGAAGCAGGTCATGCATTTCAAGTTTTTTCATCAAGGATGCAACCGTTGCAAGAATATCATTGGCCAACTTTAGAGGCATGTGAAATCCATTCTATGAGCATGGAATTTATAACTTGGCCTTGGATGGATAAATTTTTCAAAGAAGAAACTGATAGATTTAAATATCTTCATATGGCAAAATCTTTATCATTTTTACCATATGGAGCTTGTGTTGATCATTTTCAACATTGGGTTTATGAAAATTATAATACTTCTCCCAAAGAAAGAAAAGAGCAGTGGTTAAAACTAGAAAAAATTTATTTACCGGATAGAGATTATGACGATCTGAATTATCCTAAGCAAGGTGGTATATGGCAAGGACAACTTCACATATACCAAATGCCATTTTACTATATAGATTATACTTTAGCTCAAACATGTGCATTCCAATTTTGGATGAAGTTTAACAGAGATAAAAAAATAGCTTGGGAAGAGTATTATAGATTATGTAGAAAAGGGGGTAGTCTACCATTTACAAAGTTACTAGATGTTGCTAATTTAAAATCTCCATTTGAAGACGGTACTTTAAAAGAAGTAATTCAAGAAATTTCTAATTGGTTAGATGGTATTGATCCAAATACTTTAAATTAATTTTCAACATGAATCTCATAAACAAATATAAAGCATATTTTTTTTTAGTTTTGATTTTTGGTTCCATTACATTTGCTGATAATCAAATTGAGGGTAGGTGGCATTTAGTAGGTTATGAAGAAAATATAATGTATGAATTTCAAAATAATTTAAGATACTCTATTTACAGCATTGATGGTATTTTTGGAGATATTGATGAGGCAGGAGCAACACCTAGTCCATACTATATATTGGATGATATCATAACAATAGATTTACACTTTGGAAACATTGTTAATTATCAAATGTTTTTTTATTGTAATTATAATATTGTCGAATTTATAGATATTGATTCAAATATTTTGCATTCTACTATGTTTAAAGAGGATTTTAATTTTAATAATAATGATTGTTATGCTAATATTGAAAATTGCTATGATTTATCCAGTATTGATTTTGGATTATGTGATATGTTTTTAGGATCAGGTTGGAACGGTAATGAATGCGAGAACTTTTCAGGATGTGGTTGGGTCGTTGAGGATATAGACTATTCTGATTTGTTTTTTGAATCAATAGATGAGTGTCAGGCCAATTGTAATCAGTTGAATTGTCAAGATGGTTTCGTTGAAATTAATGGATTATGTTTTAGTGAAATTGATATTTCAATTATTCAAAAAATGATTGATAATAGTTATGAAAGTGGAATTGATTTAGATTGTAATGGTTCACCATATTGTGGTTCACCAAATCCTTATTTTGATTCAGAAGAATTTTGGGGTTATTTAATGTATGATGACATTACTTATCAGTTCTTGGGTAATAACAACGGTATCGTAGAGCCTTTAGAATTAGGCATTCAAAAATGGGAAGACGGGAGGCTCACAGATCTAGACTGTGGAGCGTATATATATTGCCAATTGTCTGGACCTATACCATTTGAAATAAATTACCTAACTGAACTTAAAAGGTTTAGAGTAGAAGGAAATTATTTTGATGGTTACGTACCATATACAATATGCGATCTTGAAATAAACTACAATGATTACATTGATTTTGATTTGAGTTACAATCGGCTTTGTGCACCATTTCCATCTTGTATTGATATTGATAATAATTTCTGGGGTCAATTTGATGATGAATGCAGTGATATTGGTGATATTAATTATGATTACTCTATTAATATACTAGATATAATTACAATGATAAATTATATTCTGGAAAATAATAATCTAGATTACCAATTATTAGTAGTTTCAGACTTAAATTCAGATTCTATTCTAAATATTTTAGATATAGTATTATTAACAAATATAATTTTGGGAAGTAATTAATAAATGAAAAAATTATCAATCATATTCTTATTAATAATTGCATTAAGTCTAACATTGTTGTTTTCAAAAAATCATAAAAATAAATATTATGATAAAAATAAATCACATCATACACCTAATGGGTTCACAAACCCATATATCGATCCATCTCTCCAAAGTAAAAAAATGAAAGATTTCTTTAAATTGATGAAAGAAGATGGACCTGAAATATTAGAAGATCTTGATGTGAATATAATTTCGAAACAAGAAATAGAAGATCTAATTAGTAATAAGCAAAATTTTTATTTATGGATAGGGCATTCTACTGCTCTCATTCATTTAGATGGAAAAAATATTTTAACTGATCCAATATTTTCAGATCGATGCTCTCCTGTTCAATTTGCAGGGCCTAAAAGATATTCTAGGCCAGCATTAGAAATAAGTGATTTGCCAGATATTGATGTGATTGTTATTAGTCATAACCATTATGATCATCTGGATTATAAAACCGTAAAAATGATTGGAGATAAAGCCATGTGGGTGGTTCCTCTTGGACTAAAAAAATGGTTTTCAAATCAAGGTGTGAATAATGTTATTGAATTGGATTGGCATGATTCTATATCGCATAATGATATCAATATAACATCTTTACCAAGTCAGCACTGGTCAAAGAGAACAGTTTTTAATAGTTTTGACACATTATGGTCATCTTGGCTCATTCAAGTTAATGATTTTAAATTTTGGTTTGCTGGCGATACGGGTTACAACGAAATTCAGTTCAGAGAAATTGGTAAAAATTATGGTCCATTTAATTTAGCTGCAATACCAATTGGTGCATATGAACCTCGATGGTTTATGAAAAATTTTCATATTAATCCAGAAGAGGCAGTAAAGATTCATAAAGATATTTTTTCAGAAAAAAGTGTAGGAATTCATTTTTCTACATTTGTTTTAACAACAGAACCTATTGATGAACCAGCAAATAAACTTAAACAAGCCATTGAAAAATATAGATTAAAGTCGGATGATTTTTTAGCTATAAAAATCGGTGAGTTTATTTTTCTTTAGATTATAAATTTCTTCTTTTTTAATTAATGTGATATGATTAAATATATGTTATTGCAATAAAGTTGCATTAATAGACTAAAATGTAATAATATTTACACTGATTTTTAATTAAAAAATTTAAATAGGAGGACATTATTTAAATAATGTCCTCCTGATTACTCAACTTTAAATACTAAAGTATAATTGAATAAAAGGATTATTTTGTTTAGTAAAAATTGCTGTAAAATGAAAAATAATTTCGTTTATGAATTATGGAAATGTACTGAATGTAATTTATATTCTATCATTATTCCATTTTTGTGCTTGAGTTTTTCCTTTTCACAAAGCAAAATTTCAGGTAGAGTTTTAAATTCAAAAACAAATTTACCAATTTATAATGTAAGTATTTTTATTGATAGTTCTTCAATTGGTACCACAACCGATATTGATGGATTTTTTAATTTAAAAATAGATAAAAAACACGTTGATGATGAATTTATAAATTTTAAAATGATTGGATATAAAAATTTAAAAATTCCTATAGATTTATCTAGTGAAAATTTGCAGTTAAAAAATATTTACTTAGATCAAAAAATACTTAATTATAAACCTATCCAGGTGCATTCACATTATGAGACTGATGATTTAATTTCTACAATTTCAATCGCTGGAAAAGAGCTAAATGAAAATATAAAAGGTGATTTAGCAAACACACTTTCGAATGAATCCAATATTGGTATTAATTCAATTGGTGTTGTTACATCAAAGCCCTCGCTAAGAGGTTTTTCTGGTGATAGATTCCTAATAACAAAAGATGGAAATCAAACTGGAGATTTATCGCAATCTTGCATTGATCATGTAATAGTACTTGATATGTCAGAAGTTGATATGATTGATATCATTAGGGGACCAGAATCGCTTCTTTATGGTGAAAATGCTATTGGAGGAGTCATTAATACTAGTCTAATTGGAAATCCATCTGTAAAAGTTGATAGACCGTATGGAAAGTTGTTAATTGGGGATGAGTCTTTTAATAATAGTGATTATTGGAACGCAATGCTCTATGTACCCATAGAGAATACCCAAATAAATACTTTTTATAGTAGTAGACAAACTCGTAATCAAACTAGCCCAGAAGGTGAGTTGGAAAATACATATTCAAATACAACAAATTTCAAACTGGGATATACTATTTATAATGGAAGCAATTACATTAATTTTATAAATGAAGAATATGTTATGGATTATGGTGTCCCACCATCAGAAACAGGTCATATCGATGGAATTGATGTTGAATTAACATCTAATTCAAATCAAATAAATTACCACAGAGATTTGTCAATCTTTCATGCTACTTTAGATGTAAAATATAATTACATAGACTATGAACACAGAGAATATGTGAAAGGCTACAGTGATTATCACGTCAAGTTGCAAAAAAAGACTCAAAATATGAAAGTTGAAGTAAAATCACATGATATTGTTTTGGGTACTGAAATTACAGATAGAAAATTTAAACCAGATGGTTTTTATTTATCTCCTTTTACTCATGAGGAAGATATTTCTGTCTATGGTTATTATAACAGAACAATTGATTATTTTGGCATAGACTTTTTAAGTTCATTTAGACTTTGTGCATTAACGATAGAGCCTGGAGAATACAATCACGAAAATGGTAATTATAATTTAATTTTAAAGGATGATGATGGAAATCCAATTTTAGATGATAATGGTAACAAAATTTCTGCTGTCAAAGATAGAGAATTTAAAAATGCATCAATTTCATTGGGTTTAAGAAAAAATTTAGATAGATTTGAATTTAATTCTTGGTTTATGAAAACAGATAGAGCGCCAAGAGTTGAAGAGTTATATTCTGATGGACCCCATTTAGCTTCCTATGCTTTTGAGGTTGGTAATCCTGACTTAAAATCAGAAAAAATATATGGAATAGAAAATTCAATTAAATATTATGGAAATAAAATAGATTTTGCATTAGTAGGATTTTATAATTACAGCCCTTATTATTTTGAAATGACAAGGGATGGTAATTGTGAATTTCCTCAAGATTGGCAAGCTTGGTTAGGTCATCCTTGTGCTGGGGCAGATTGGATTGATTGGGGTAGTGGAGCTGCAGGATGGCTTTATAAATATACTGCCAAAGGGAATGAAGCGGTAATTCAAGGTATTGAAATTGATTTCGGTTATTCATTTACTGATAATTTTAAAATAAACTATAATTACTCAATGGTTCGTGGTGATAATAAAACAACAAATATGCCATTATCTTATATGAATCCCACAAAAGAAATATTAGATATAAGTTATTACAAAGATAATTATAGTTTAAAATTGCGATTTAAAAATATTCATGATCAAAATAGATTAGGTGAATTTGAAACTCCCACTGAGGGAGCTTTATTAACTGATTTTTTAGTTAATTTTCAATTCAGAAGACATAACATTGCTATTCAATTTAATAACATTTATGATGAAATACATTATAACCATCTATCAAGGATTAAAGATGTTACGCCTGAGGCAGGCAGGAATACTCATATAGTATACAAAATAATGATTTAAATTTTTGGTACTATCAGTTAATAATTTTTTTGAAATCATTTCCACTTGGATTTTGAAAAACTCTAAGCTCAAACTCTTGGACTATTGATAAAAGATGATCAAATATATCGGCTTGTATTGACTCGTAGTTAATCCAATTTGTGTCATTTGAAAAGACATAAATTTCAATTGGTAAACCATCTGGCTTAGGGGCTAATTGCCGAACAAGAAAAGTCATTTCCTTGTGGACATTTTTGTGATTTTTAAGATAATTTATGATATAAGCTCTAAAAGTTCCAACGTTGGTAAGTGATCTTCCATTTATTAGTTCACTTTTATCAATTTTATGTTTTTCATTATATAAATCTATTTCGGCAATTTTATCATTTAAGTATTGTTTTATAAGAGAAAATTTTTTGAATTTTTGAATCATTTCGTTGTTACAAAATTTGATACTACTCATATCAATTTTTATTGATCGTTTTATTCTTCGACCCCCACTTTCAGACATTCCTTTCCAATTTTTGAAAGAAGAATTGATAAGTTGGTGAGTAGGTATAGTTGTTATAGTTTTATCCCAATTTTGAATTTTAACCGAATGAAGTGCAATATCAATTACATCTCCATCTGCGCCAAACTGAGGTGCTTCAATCCAATCTCCAATTTTAAAAAGGCTGTTTGAACTAATTTGTATACTTGAAACCAATGAAAGAATTGTATCCTTAAAAATAAGCATCAAGACGGCTGTTAAAGCTCCAATACCACTTATAAAATAAATTGGTGATTTTCCTGTTAATAGAGCTATTATTATGATAATACCAAGTATGTTAATTATAAGTTTTATAACTTGTATATAACTTTTGATATTTAGTCTATTTGAAAACTTTGATTTTGAATAAATATCATTTAATGCATTTATAACTGAATTAATTGATAAAATTAAAATAATATTAATTAATACTATTAAGATTCTTTCTAAAAAAATGGAAAATATGAAAAAATCTTTAACATTATATAAAAATAATAGAGGTATTAAATAAGAAATTCTTTTAAATACACCATATTCTAATAGTATGTCATCAATATTTGTTGATGTTTTTTTGAAAAAGAGAGAGATCGATTTCATAACTATATTTTTAGTCATAAAATATAACATATAGCATATAGCAATTATTCCAAGGTATGCTAGATACCAGTGATTTTCATAATATGATGTTAAATAGTTTATTAAGTTTATCATAATTTAAATTTATTTTGTTTTTGTTTAAATATTAAAATATTCAATTATAAACCGAAATATATGTTATTCTACATTTTAAAGTTTTTAAATTTATATTAAGAAATAGATTAAAACTCTATTAAAAAAATTAGTATAAAATTCACATTTAGATCTAATCTGTTTAAGAAATATTAATTTTACAATCTTAATTATATATAATACATGATAAAACAACAAAACATTATTAATCTAAAAACAGCTTTTTTAAGCATTTTTTTTTCGGTAACATTTACTAATGAATTTTCAAACTTTGATTTGGACAGACTTTCATATATAGATTCACTTTCAAACAAGCTCATTAAAGAAAAGAAATTTCCAGGAGTTTCCATATTAATTCAATCTAATAATGATATTATTTATAATAGAAAAATCGGTTTTGGAGATATTGATAATAAAGTGATTTTAAATGATAATACGGTATTTAGAATTTATTCTATGACAAAACCTATTACATCTGTTGCAGCAATGATTCTTCTTGAAAAAGGATTAATTAAATTAGAGGATCCCATAAGTAAGTATTTACCTGAATTTGCAGAAATGAAGAAAATAAAAGTTATCAACTTGCCTTTTATAAAGCATTTATTTCATTTTACAAAAAAAGTTCATCAAGAGATAACTATTTTTCATTTATTAACCCACACTTCAGGAATGTATTATGATTTTAGTAGCAAGTACGGTAGCGTATATAGAAAGTTTGTGAAAGGATCTAAAAGAGAAATTAGTAGTTTAGATAGCTTTTCCAAAAACGCATCTAAACTACCGTTATTATTCGAGCCAGGATCAGACTTTAATTATGGCATTAGTACAGAAATCCTAGGAAGAATTATTGAGGTTGTATCGGGTAAAGATTTAGCTTCTTTTTTAAAAGATGAAATTTTCATCCCATTAGAAATGAAAAATACATCATTTAATTTAGATAATGGAATACAAGATTTATTAACTGTATATGAAAATTTAAATGATCAATTTGTTCCTTATTCAAGATTGAATATATCACCAATAGCAAATTATCCATTGGGAGGAGCTGGACTTTTTTCTACAATTTCTGATTATTCAAATTTTTGTATTATGTTACAAAATAAAGGCTTATTTAAAAACAAAAGAATTATTAGTAAAAATAGTATTGAATTAATGACACAAAACCACTTGAAGTATTTAGATGGTGAAAATGCAAAGAAAATAGCTCGTAGATTAAAAATAGACTTAATAGAAGATTTTATTGATAGAACGTATCCTATGGACGGATTTGGACTTGGTTTTTATATAAATGAATCATTAAACCATCAAACAACTATAGCAAGCAAAAATAGATATGGTTGGTTGGGAGCAGCAAATACATTCTTTTTTATAGATCAAGAAAATGATTTTTTTTCAATAATTATGTCACAATCTTTAATAGATTATTCTATACTAAATGATTATGAAAATGTTATATATCAAGCTATTAAAAATTAAAAAATTTTGTTAGAATTTAAAAATATATCAAAAAAATATGGCTCATTTGAAGCTTTGAAAAATATCTCATTTAGTATTCCTAAAAATTCAATTTTTGGTATTTTAGGTGCAAATGGAAGTGGGAAATCAACGTTTATGAAAATTCTACCAGGGCTAATTCAAAATTGGACTGGTCAAATTCTTTACAAAGATCAAATTTTAAAATTAAATAGTAAATTATTAAAAAATAATTTTGGATACTTAATAGAATCACCAACTTTTTATGAATATTTAACTGCAAAGCAAAATCTAGAATTATTTTCAAGGATTTCTTTTGTTCCTAAAGATAGAATTAATACTGTTTTAGAACTTGTTAATTTAATTGAAAGAAAAAATGATAAAGTGAGCAATTATTCGTATGGTATGAAACAAAGATTAGGCATTGCACAAGCATTATTGCATGATCCAGATATTATTGTTTTAGATGAACCAAATAATGGTTTAGATCCCAATGGAATTAATGATATGACTAAATTAATTAAGGAGCTAAAGTCTAAGGGGAAAACAATATGTTTAAGTACACATAATTTAAAAGATGTTGAAGAGATATGTACAGATTTTACTATTTTCAAAAATGGAATAAATTCAATTTCAACATCGATGGAAACACAATTGAAAAATAGTAAAAAATGGCTCTTAAATGTTAATGACAAAGAAGAAGCGATTGCAAGAATTACTAAATCTAATCTCTTAAGTGTAATAAATGTATTTAATAATAATATACTAATTGATTCAAAGTCAGAGTCAACTATTAATGATTTAAATGATATTCTCAATGATATTGAAATTTATAAAATAAATAAGGATTCTGATTTAATAAGTTATTTTAAAAATGATTAGACTATTTTATAACGAAATAATTAAAGCTTTTTTTAAGAGAAGAACTTATATTAGTTTTCTTCTTATTACATTTTTAATTCCAATCATTGTGTATGCAATAGATTATGGTGCTGTATCTTTACAAAATAAAATATATGGGCAGATGCAAGACTCTTTTATTTTTATTGGTTCAATAGTAAATGGTAATTTTTCAACGTATTTAATTATTGCAATTTTAATTTCACATATGCCTTTTTTATCAACTATTGTACCATCTGAAATTATATCTGGTGAGTATTCAAAAGGAACATTTAGAATGTACTTAACTCGCCCTATATCTAGGGGGGCAGTATTTTTTTCTAAATTGTTTGTGGTTTATTTATATACAACAATGATGATGTTTTATTTCTTTTTTTACAGTCTATTTATTTCATATCTGATTTTGGGAGATGGAGAATTGATTGTTTTTCACAATGGTATATTGTTATTAGGAGAAGATGATATTTTATGGAGGTTTTTCTTAAGCTTTCTATTCTCAAATTTTGTTATGCTTTCTGTGGCTTCTCTTTGTTTCCTATTTTCATCATTCTCAAAAAATAGTGTAACTCCAATCATATCAACAATAAGTATAGTTTTTATTGGTACAGCAATATCTTTTATACCAATTGATATTTTTGAAATGATTGACCCATATTTGTTTACTGGATACATTGATATTATTTTATTGTCCTTCTATGATCCAGTACCTTATGATATTTTTATAAATTGTTTTTTTGTAACTTTTGTTTGGTCATTAATTTTTATTGCAATTGCGTATTTTAATTTTATAGTTAGGGATATAATTGAATGATTATTAATAGTAGAATAATTTTGTTATTTCTTTTATATAGTTTTCTACTTTCTTATGAAAATGATGAAGATTATTACATTAGAAAAACTAATGAGAAGTTTAATGAAGTTAATGATTATCAGGTTGAAATGATAATTAGAGTAAAAGTACCTGCATTTCGTATGCCAAAAAAAAAGTATAAAGTATTTTATAAAAAGCCTAATAAAATAAAAATAAAATCTAAAGGTTTTGGAATTTTACCGAAAACTGGACTGTTTACTTCTCCAAATGATAATTTTGATAATTTGAAAAATATAACAATGATTTATGATCAAGACTTATCAAACCATGTAATTCTTAAAGGAGATTTAATTGTTGATAGCTTAAAATTTGATATGCCTAATGAGTACTCAAGAATTACATTTGATCCAATTGTTGAAGTTAAAATTGATACAATAAACTGGGTTATAAAAAATGTTACAACTAAGCTTGATACATTAAAATTATTTCAAATAAATAATAATTATAATATATACAATGACAAATATTATATGCCTAAAAAATCTACAGTAAAATACTTTATAAAAGATAAAAAATTATTTAATTGGATTAATAAAGATGCGAGTAATGTAATTGGTCAAGGAAAAGAATTAGCTAATCAAAACAATTCAATTGTTGAAGGCACGATCACTGTCGAATACAATGATTATAAAATTAACAAAGGTATAAAAGATAAAATATTTGATTAGTTAATTATTAAGTGACATTTAATGTCAATATGATATATTTTTTATTTAAAATGATAATTAGATTTTATAACTTATCAATTATGGTTAATTTAAAATGATAGCCAAAGAAGGTAGAGTTGTTTTAGTCCCAATTGTACTAGTTTGTCTAGTAGGAACATTAATCAGTACATATTATAGTTCACAATGGTTGGATTACATTAACTATTTTAATTATATCTTTTTACTATTTTCTTTATATTTTTTTAGAAATCCTAATCGTGAAATTCTGGGTGAGTCTCATCAAATGATTTCTCCAGCTGATGGTAAGGTAATTCAAATTATTGATGTGGATGATGCTGATATTGGTAAAGCTAAACAAATTTCAATTTTTCTGTCTGTTTTCAATGTACATTCTCAATATGTTCCATTAGATTGTAAGGTTCTATCAAGTGTTTACAATCCAGGTAAATTCTTGATAGCATACAACCACAAAACATCAACTGATAATGAACAAACAGTTATTTTATTTGAAAGTAAAAATAAACAAAAATTTAAAATAAAACAAATTGCAGGCTTGATTGCCAGAAGAATATTGAATTATATGGAACAGGGTAAACAACACCTCAAGGGAGATAAATTGGGTTTTATAAGATTTGGTTCTCGAGTTGAAATAATAGTCCCAGAAAGTTCATTTGATATTTTTGTAAAAAATGGAGATATAGTAAGATCTAACATTACAATAATAGGAGAATTTAAAAATTGTTAAAATCTCAATTCCCTAATATTATCACACTATTAAATTTATTTTTTGGTTTTCTATCAATTTTGAACAGTTACATCGATAATTTTACTTTAGCTTGTTATTTCATTTTTTTAGCAGCTATATTGGATGCTCTTGATGGTAAAATTGCGAGAATGTTTGGAGTTTCAACTGAATTTGGGAAAGAATTAGATTCCTTATCTGATCTTGTATCTTTTTGTCTTGCTCCATCAGTATTAGTCTATATTTTGTATTCACATAATATGCCAGGTATTTCAGGAGAACTTATTGCTTCAGCACCACTCTTGCTTGGTGTTATAAGACTTGCTCATTATAATGTGAGTGAAAATGATGATTTATTTTATTTTGAAGGTTTACCTACAACATTTAATTCAATATTCATTTGCTCTTTAATTTTATATATAGAAAATATAAAGTTACTGGCCCCTGAATATTCACAGCCTAAATTTTTATTGCCTATTATAGTGAGCTCTTCGTTTCTTATGATAACAAGAATAAAATTCTCTAAGTTCCCATTGATGAATTTTAATTCAGGCAGATTAAATAGTATTAAGTTATTAATTACAATATCTGTTTTTATTATATTTTTTATAACATTGATATTTGAAAAACAAGAAATGTTTTTTTTGCTTTGCTCAAGCACAATCATATTAATAGGTTTATTTAATCATTTGTTTTTTAATGAAAAGATTCATCTAAATTTTTTAAGAAAGTTTTTTGGACGTAACTAAATTTTAAAATATATCTTAAATAAAAACTCATTTCAAATATTAAGCATTCATTTTGTAAATTGATTTATGAAAATTTTCAATAAATTCGATCTTAAAACAACAATAATAATATTTTTATTTCCTCTAATAAGTATTTTATGTATTCCAATATATATTTACAACTATGGTATTGTTTGGCAAGAACCAGTTCTTTTATTTTTTGGTTGGATTTTATCAGGTCTTGGAATAACAGTAGGATATCATAGATATTTTGCTCATAGATCTTTTAAAGCAAACCAATTTTTTGAATGGATTTTTATGATATTTGGAACAATGGCTATTCAGAAATCTATTCTTCAATGGTGTTCTAATCACAGGCAACATCATAAAAAATTAGATACCGATAAAGATCCTTACAGTATAAAAAAAGGTTTTTTTCATGCTCATGTTGGTTGGATTCTTGAGAACAAATCTTTTGCAATTGAGGGTGTAAGTGATTTGAAGAAAAAAAAAGCTGTTGTATTTCAAGCTAAATATTATTGGTCATTAACTATATTAATTTCCTTTATCCTGCCATTATTGATTGGATATTACTACGATCGTCCGATTGGCGCTTTTTTATGGGGAGTCATTTTAAGAATTACGTTGGTTCATCATTTTACCTGGTTCATAAATTCACTTTGTCATTATGTTGGTACCAAACAGTACAATTTCAGTATTTCAGCTAGAGATTCATGGTATATGGCTTTATTTACTTTTGGTGAAGGATATCATAATTTTCACCATACGTTCGAATGGGATTATCGTAATGGTATAAGATGGTATGATTTTGATCCAAGTAAGTGGGTTGTTAAATTTTTGTCTTATTTCAAAATAACTTATGATTTAAAAATTGTTTCGGATACAAACATTTTCAAAGCCAAGTTAAAATCACTACAACAAAGAATAGAATTAGTTTCAAAAAAATATTCGATATCAGATAGTTATAATGAGATTTTGAATGAATACATAATGAAATCTTTCCAACAGTTGGAGTTGTTAGAAATATTAGAAAAAAAATATAGAAATTTTAATTTATCAAAATTGAATGAAATTGATAGAAAAAAAATCGACTTTAAAAAGAAATTTCATTATAGAGAAATCCAAAATGCTATAAGTTCAGTAATGATGATGCTTGTTAACGTCAAAGCATTAAGTTAATTTAAATATATTTAAAGCAATGAATTTGAATTCAAAAAACTTTTCATTTATTACAAAAATATCCTTTCCATTGTTATTAAATGTTCATTGATTAAGAAAAATGAATATTTTAGGTTTAATTAATCCATCAATTAATTTTAAAAATTTTCATACAAATTTACGCACTGATATTTTTTCCGGAATAACGGTTGCAGTAATCGCTTTACCTTTATCACTTGCATTTGGTGAAATCTCAAACTTGGGACCAATTGCTGGTATTATTGGTGCTATAATTGGTGGTATTATAGGTGGAATTTTTGGAGGATGTTCTTTAAGTATTAGTGGTCCTACTGCACCTACATCAGCTCAAATTTCAACTTTTATGGGTTTATTTTTAATTGGCTCAACAAATGAGCCTGATTTAGTAGCTATATTCTCAATTATTTTTTTTAGTGGCTTAATTATTATTTTAATATCTTTTCTTAAAATTTCTAGCTACATACATTATTTACCATATCCTATCATAGCAGGATTTATGTGCGGAATTGGTATTTTAGTGATTTTAAGTCAAATCAATCCTTTTTTTGGATTAGAACATTCAAATAGTTTAATCCAATTTTATAAAAATATTAATTATGATGCTCTGTTAATATCTATTCCATGTTTGATAGTTCTATTATTTTGGAAAATTTTACAAAAAAAAAATGAACAATTTGCTCATATCCCATCACCTCTGATTGCATTAGTTTTGGGTACATCAATAGCATATTTATTAGATGCTAAAGTATTACTTATTGGTGACAAAATGAATCATTCAGATTATAATAATTTTGTCTTATATGTACCTGATATTTATAGATTGAGTGAATTTCTATTACCAGCATTTACATTATCAGGATTAATAATTATTGATAGTCTTTTAACTTGTGTAATTGCAGATAATATTTCAGGCAAACGCCATTTTTCAGATAAGGAAGCATTTGGCCAAGGTTTAGCTAATTTATTTTGTGGTCTATTAGGGGGAGTTAGTACAGCAACTGCAACTATGTTTACAGTATCTAATATTAAATTAGGTAGTAAGACTATATTATCATCTATAATTTATGGATTAACCTTATTATTCATACTATTAGGTCTGAAGTCATTAGTAGCGTCTGTTCCTATAGCTTGTATTGCTGCAATTCTTATAAAAGTTGGTTTTGATATTTTAGATTACAGAATAATGCCAATAATTAAAAATTTATCTATCTTTGATTTTTTAATTTTTATTCTAGTTATAATAATTACTTTATTTTATAATATAATGTTTGCAGTGCTTTTAGGTTTAATTTGCTCACTATTGATATATTTTAAGCAATTACTTTTTATTTTTAAAAATAATGAGATACATAAATTTTTTCATTTATCTGAAAATGATAATTATAATGATAGGTATAATAAAAGCAGTTTATTAAATGTTCCTATTGGTTTTATCAAATCAAATGGGCCTTTATTTTTTGGTTCAATTAAATCATTTATAAAAATTAAAGATAATCACAAATTTTTTAAAAATATAGAAATTTTAATCATTGATATTAGCAAAGTCTCAATGTTTGATTTGTCTGGTGTATTTGGAGTTGAAGATTTTATAACGAATTTAAAAAGATTAAACAAAGATGTATACATAGTAAATTCAACATCATCTACTAACAAGTATTTAAAAAAAATAAATTTTGCAAGAAATATTGGCAAAAAAAATTATTATAGAAATGAAGACTTTATAGATGATCTCATACAGAACGATTTTATGTTAAAATTAAAAAAATGATAAAATATTGATGAATAATTTTTTTTTTCAAATGATATTGATCTTTTCCATCGCTATATGTTCAATCCCAGAAAAAAGGATTGTGGCTGAATGGGAACAAGCTTTGGGAACAATGATAAGATGGCCTCTGGGTATTCCTAATGATTTGGTTTTTGAATTAGCTAGAGATGACAGCTTATATGTTCTTGTAGAATCAATAAATGAGCAAGTTCAAGCATCTAATACATTTAGTGATATTGGAATCAATCTTGATCAAGTAGTTTTTATAAACACTGATACATATAGTCATTGGACTCGTGATTATGGACCTCAGTTTTTAATTGGAGAAGATTATTGGAAAGTCATTAATCAGGATTTTAATGGCTATCCATTAGAGAATGGTTGTAATGAAATTTGCGATGATTCAATGATTTTATATGATTGTTTGGGTAATGAATTTTGCAATAATCTACCTTTATATCCTGAAGAAGGATATGATTGCTATGTAAATAATCATTTATGCCAAGATTTTAATGGTGATGGACAAATTATAGATTGGCTTGGTGATGGATATTGTGATAATGGTAGTTGGGGATTAAATTTTATGTGTAATGAATATAGTTTTGATTGTGGAGATTGTGGTGGTGAAATCATTGATGAGATTGGATATTGCAATGAATCATTTTCTGGTACCAGAGTAAATAATTTAAGTCAAACCTTAAGATTAGATAATAGGGGTTGGGATGAGGATGATAATACAAATATTGATTTTGCCAATCAGCTCAATTGGGATATTTTAAACTTACCCCTTTATTTTACTGGTGGTAATTTAATGACCGATGGTTATGGAAATGCATTTTCTACTGAGTTGATGATTAATGAAAATAATTTAAATAGTGATAATTTTATAGGTATTATTCAAGAATCATTGAACGTTAATAATTATCATATATTTGATAATCCAAATTTTGAAAGTATACAGCATATTGACTGTATGGCAAAACTTGTAAATCCAGAAACTGTTATCATTAAACAAGTATCACAAGATAGTCCAGAATATGATTGTATTGAAGAGTTTGCTAATTCATTTATAGAAATAAATTCATTTTACGATCGACCTTATAATATACATCGTATATTTTGTCCAGAAATTGTAGGAGGCCCTTGGGAAACTAATCCAGTTGCAGCATATACAAATTCATTAATTCTAAATCAAAAAGTTTTAGTCCCCCTGTATGGTATAGATTATGATTTACAAGCTATAGAAGTTTATCAAGACGCTATGCCAGGATATGAAGTGATTGGATTCGAAGGGGCTACTTATGAGCCTTGGTATAGTGAAGATGCTCTTCATTGTAGAACAATGGGTATATTTGATCCAAGCATGATACACATCTCACATAAAAAAATAATGTCAAATGAAATTTTTAATAATTTATCAATAGTTATTGAAACAGAAATAATTGATTATGGAAATTTAGACATGCCATTAGATTCTGTAATCGTTTATTGGAAATATAGTAATGATAATGGTCCGTATAATCAAATAAATCTTTATTTGGAATCAAATAATGATTATATCGGCGAATTTCCATTTTTAAGCGCTAATTCTTCTATCGATTATTTCATATCAGTAACAAATATTAATGGTAAAAAAATGAATCACCCTGCATCAGGATGGCATATATTCAATACTTTATCAATATCGTTAGGTGATCTTAATAATGATTTAAACATTAATGTACAGGATATCATTTTGATTATTGACGTAGTGCTAAATATGGAATATGAAAATCTAGCAGATTTAAATTTTGACCAGATTGTTGATGTTTTAGATATAGTACAAATGGTAAATATAATTTTAAATAACTAGTATTATCAGCATTTAATTTAAACATATAATTCATCAATAAAAGCCTTACATATACTTACATATTTTTTTAAATTTGGATTAGCATTTTCTTGTATTATCCAATAATATAATTTTTATTTAAATTCTAATAGTTTAACCTTTGAAGGTTTTTCTAATACTTATAAAAAGGAGAAAAATAATCATGACAGTAATAAAAATATTTTTATCAATTTTAATATTTTCTTTCACTTTTGCACAAGATTGTGATTCTCAGGTGTGTTTAACAATTGATGGGAATAATTTGAATTATAACTCAGAAGAAGACATAGCAGGTTTTCAGTTTAATCATAATGGTTGCGTAACGGGTGCTAGCGGAGGAGATGCAGCATCAAACGGTTTTACCATTTCAGCAAGTGGGTCAACTGTATTGGCATTTTCATTTTCTGGTGCAGTTATCCCAGCAGGA
>MDTB01030906.1_pt1 | contig 18890 bp, 16 predicted proteins | sample 811161 | NCBI WGS metagenome assembly MDTB01 (sample SAMN05326650, study PRJNA326480) | marine metagenome | isolation source: seawater | place: Mediterranean Sea | collected 2009
ACTGCGAGTGCGGTCATTTCCAGTAATCAGGCGCATATCTATCGCTTGTCCGGTGACTACAATCCACTGCACATTGACCCGGAATCAGCAAAGTTTGGTGGGTTTGATGAACCTATCCTTCATGGTCTGTGTACGTTTGGCCACTGTGGCCATCTGCTCCTGGGTGCACTGGCGGACGGGGTTGCGCGGCGGTTCAGGAAGATCAAGGTCCGATTCTCATCACCCGTGTTCATGGGTGACGAATTATCGGTCCATGCCTGGCATGACCGGCCTGGACGGGTCCTGTTCGAAGGGCGCGTGGGCGACAAGGTTGTTGTTTCGAACGCGTATTTTGAATACGCGGAGTAACGGCGTCTGCCGGGACATCCCTCAGGATGTCATGATCTGATGGAGTTCGACTTCATCATTGTCGGTGCGGGGACTGCCGGATGCGTGCTGGCCAACCGGCTGTCCGCATCGGGCGAATATTCTGTCTGTCTGCTCGAAGCGGGTGGTCAGGATGACTATTTCTGGATTCCCATCCCAGTCGGATACCTCTTTACGATCGGCAATCCGCGTACGGACTGGATGTTCAAAACAGAGCCGGAACCCGGACTCAATAACCGCAGTATCGGCTACGCCCGGGGTAAGGTGCTGGGCGGTTGCTCGTCCATCAATGCCATGGTCTATATGCGCGGTCAGGCCAGCGACTATGACCATTGGGCATCGCTCGGAAACCGCGGCTGGGGTTGGCAGGACGTGCTGCCTGTCTTTCGAGATAGTGAGGACTATGTGCATGGCGCCGATCAGTGGCATGGTCAGGGTGGTGAATTGCGTGTTGAGGAACGGCGGGTCAATTGGGAAATACTTGATGCCTGGCGAGACGCTGCAGAAGCGTGCGGTATTCCGAAGATTGAAGAGTTCAACCGGGGTGACAACTTCGGAAATTCATACTTTCAGATGAACCAGAAACGAGGCACCCGGTGGAGTGCCTCCCGTGGATTCCTGAAACCAGCCATGGCCCGCCCTAATCTCACCGTGTACACCAACGCGTTGACTAGGCAGTTGCTGACGGATACCACTGAGGGGAGAGTCAGCGCGAAAGGCGTGCGCGTCCAACTGGGATCGACAGGCCTTCAGGACATCACTGCACGGCGTGAGGTTCTCCTGGCAACCGGATCCATCGGCTCTCCTCAATTGTTGCAATTGTCGGGCATCGGACCTGGACGTCTCTTGCAGGAAGCGGGTGTACCGGTGCGGCACGATTTGCCGGGAGTCGGTGAAAACCTGCAGGATCACCTGCAAATTCGGACCATCTACAAGGTCAACAATACGGTGACACTCAATCAGCGTTACAACTCCCTGATTGGCAAGGCGGCGATGGGCCTGGAGTATCTGCTGTTCAAGAAGGGACCGCTGACCATGCCCCCATCTCAGCTGGGCGCGTTTGCGCGCAGTGATCCCGAACAGTCTTCCGCCAACATGGAGTGGCATGTACAGCCCCTTTCTTTGGACAAGTTCGGGGATCCGCTGCACCCGTTCAACGCGATCACGCCGTCAGTGTGCAATCTTCGACCCACAAGTCGTGGTCATGTCCGTATTCGTGACAACGCAGTTGATACTGATCCGGCGATTACCCTCAACTACCTGTCGACACAGGAGGATCAGGCGGTTGCAGTCGCCGGCTTGAAATACACACGTCGAATCATGGCAGCGGATGTGCTCGCGCCGTTTGCGCCCGAGGAGTGGTTGCCGGGGCTGCAGGTTGAAAGCGAAGAGGAGATGGTCAGCGCTGCGGGTGACCTCGGGACAACGATCTTTCATCCGGTGGGTACCTGCAAGATGGGAAGCGACCTCGCTGCCGTCGTGGATGACCGTCTGAAGGTCCGTGGTGTTGATCGGCTGCGAGTGATCGATGCCTCCATCATGCCGACGATTACGTCTGGGAACACCAATGCGCCGACGGTGATGATCGCCGAGCAAGGTGCACGCTTTGTGCTCGCCGATGCGGGAGGTTCGTAAGTGGCGAAAAAACCACTGGCACCATTGAAGTTCCCGCCCGGTCCCGAGCTGAAACCTCTCTATGATCGTGTGATCGAGATCGCCACCCGGTACCCGGGTGTAGAGATCAGCCGTTCCTATGGTACGCCGTCGATCAAGGTCGCGGGCAAGGTTATGGCACGTTTGCGTGCTGAGGCAGAGGGTGGCCTTGCGCTCCGCTGCGACGTCGTGGAGCAGGAAACCCTGATGGAAACGGCGCCGGAAGTGTTCTATATCACGGACCATTACCAGGGCAGCGACATGTTCCTGATCAATCTTGCGAAAGTCGATTGGGAAACCATGGCGGAGCTGATCAGAAGCGCATAATAATCCACGGCGTGCTTCACGCCTCTCCCCGCTGACTTCCCCAGCAAGATCAGCTCGGGCAAAGGGGGATTGATTCCTCGAAGCTTACCTTTGATGTCTTGGTCATCTGACTAGGTGAATGATTTTTGAGGAATCGTAACCTGGATGCGGAAGATCGATGACAACGAGGAAGCGTTTTAAGGCGCTCATTCGAGCGTATGTACTATATACGGCCTTTCCTATACGGCTGTCCCTCGGCAGTTTCGCACCCTTCTTACAGAGCATGCGCAGAAAGTACCGATGACAGTCATCAGGAAATCAGACCTTGGGTTCAGTTTTGAGCAGCCGGAAGGATGGCGCAACTTCCCGTTCGCACATCAATTTGCGCCTCTGGAAGGTGGTGCAAACTTTTTTCACGGCATGGTTTTGGATGCCGAAAATCAAAATGGCGCAAACATGCGATTCTTGCACTCCTCAGGTAATGAGATGGAGCGTTATATTGACGCGGTTGGGGATTTTTGGGGCAGTGAAAATCTAGGGAATTCAGAAACAGAGGTTACGTTGGGCTCCCATCGTTTCCTTAAGCTGACCTTTGAACCTTGGGAAGGCCCAGGGTTGCCGTGTCGATACCACTATTTCCTCCAACGCGATGGCGAATGTTTTATCCTGGTCTGTCAGTCCAGTTCCGCGGATTTTGAGCGAGCGTTGGATGGTGTAGCGGCATCTATCGATTTCTTTGAATCTCCGCGGGAGGGCCGATTGTCTGAACTCGCGTTGTTTCACTATGCGCCGTCAGCGAAGCGTGCACTCTCGTTGGCGGCGGGTACTGCTGCGGTCAATGGTGATGACACGCTGACCCAGGGTCACCTGTATGCCGGTCTGGTACTCAGCGGAGATACAACGGCGACAAATATGCTGGCGCGGTATGGCATCACGGCTGCCGGTCTTGGGCTAGAGGTGCCTGACAAACAGGCTCAGGAAACCGATGTTCAGATCGACAGGCTCATATACGACCTGCTCACCGAGCGTGTGTTTAGTTATACGAAAAACAACATTCGTAGCGTGCATCTTTTGCTGGGACTACTTGGCACCGCTCCTTTCGAGGCGATGGCAGGTCGCATCGATCCCCACAAGTTCAGATATGGAGTGATCCACAATCTCCAGCAGGAGGAGGATATCAACCTCTTGTTCTGTGACTTTTGTGGCGCCAGTCAAAATGAGGTCAAAAAACTGATTGCGGGACCAAACAGTTATATCTGTAACGAGTGTGTCAGCAAGGCTGAATCTGAGTTGGCAGCAGGTATTCGTATTAGAGGTTCTGTTCACTGTTGCTTTTGTGGTAGGCACGCCGAAGAGGTCGAGCGGAAGATGTTGTCGTCCTGGGTCTCGGACGAGGACGACGCCCGGCGCGTCTGTCACGAGTGCATTGCGTTGTGCCGGGAAATTGTTGACGAGGAGCAGCAATCCTCAGAACAATGACCCGGATGGTCAGTTAGCGTCTGCAACCGCTTTTGGAGGCGAAAATTCGACATTCACATTGACGAATTCGTCCAACACCTGCTGAGCAAACGCGCGGACATCAGCGGGCGTCACGCTGTCGATCAACTCGTGCGCCCGTTCTTCGGTCAGTACAGGCTGGCCGATCATCTGTGCATTCATCAGATAGCCCAGTGTGGCCGCCGGACGCTTGAGTGAATCTGTGAACTGACGTTTGGACTGGGCCTGTATCAATGCCAGTGTGTCGGTGTCTTCGTCCGACATGTTTGCCAGGTTGCTGATGTGACCCATGACTGATGCCTCAATCGTCTCAACATGGCTTGGGTCGGCAACGTATCCGACTGAGACCAATCCATGAACGGGTGTGATGACACCGGGTGAGGATGCCTGCGCGCCAATGGAATAAACGAGGCCCTGCACTTCGCGAATGTCGTCCAGGAGAAGTTTGCTGAGCAGTCCACTGAAGGCGAACCGGACCGCACGTTGTCGGTCGTCATAGCCAGGACTGTGTTCGATAAAGAACATCTGCCCCAGACTGCGCTCGTTGGGGTTGTCAAAATGACGGACAGATGTTGCCTCGGTAGCGGAGGGATATTCAATGACCGGCAGTACCCAGGGGTCACCTGCAGGCAGAGAGGCGAGGTAACGTTCAATAAGCGGTGTGACGTCTTTTTCGGTGACTGACCCGCTGATGAGAAAGTAGCCGCCACTCACATGGGCAAACAGATGTTTCATCATGCCGTGGATCCATTCGGGGGTGACTTCCGCGAGGGTTTCGAGGTTGTTGGCGTCGGGGTTGAAGGGATGTTCCGGCCACAGGGCTTCCCGTAGTGCCGCGTTAAAACGATATTGCTCGTCCTTTTCTCGGGCTTCCATCGCGGTTTTGAATTTATCTCTAACCAGATTGAATGAAGCATCATCCATTGAAGCTTCGGTCATCATGATGTGGAAGGCACGCATCGCGAAGTCGGTTTCACGCGTGATCGACGTTACGATGGCGATCACCTGACCTTCTTGTACCGCAAGGTCTGCAGTGGTGTTGTGCAGGCGAAACAGATTCGCTAGCGCGGAACTGCGTAGTCCACGCAGGCCGGTATTGAAGACTGCCTCCCGGGCGACCTGGGTGTTCACAGCGTTGGCGGCGTTCAACACAGCAGCGCCACCGGGTGCCTGATACTGGATGCGAAACGGTTTTCCCGGCTCGTCTTCCTGACGGAAGAGTACGGTCGCGCCGTTAGAGAGCTTCAGAATGGTTCCGTATCCCTTGTGGTGTTCACGGCTGACGATCGTACCGGGCCCAATATCTGTCGTGAGTTCAAAGGGGTCGGCACCATTGTCGATTGCTTCATCCTGCGTGCCAGTCGTCATGTCTACGTCGGGCACAGACTGAAGGCTGGCGATAGCAGCCCCAAATGCGGCAGGTTGCTCCTTGAGCTTCTGACCTTCAGGGACATTGATGACGAAGCCAATACTGTTGCTGCGAACGAGATTGAGCAGCGCTGCCTGTGCCTCAGCGGGCGTGATTTGTTTCAGCACATGTTGAGCCGCCTTGACCTCGGCGCCTGTATCGAATGCGTGATAGCCGTCGTTTAGTGCGTTTGCCCAATGCATGGCGATCTGGGCACTGGGCCGGTGCCCTTCTGCTTCCAGTCGACTGAGGTAGTTGCGTTCACGGATGGTGGCGGCGACCTCGACGTCGCTTCTTGAGAATCCTTCACGCAACACGGTCTCAAGAATCTGGGTGGTGCTGGTAAAGGACTCAAGCTCCGTGCCGGGTTGTCCAACAGCCTGAATTTCGACACCACCAATGTTTTCCATACTGCTGAAGAAAACACCCATGACGTTGATGTCGCCGCGATCGTTGACAAAATCCCGCAATCGGTCGGCTGTGATGTTGAGGGCGATGGATTCCGCCAGCAACCTGCGCAGGTCCGGGATGGTGGTGATATCCGGGTAGGGATTAAGGAGTATTGCCTGGGTGGAGATTAGGTCGATTTCCGGGTCTTCGATAATGTCCGCTCTGATACCCGGCTGCGGTGAAACGGCCGCTGGCTCTGTCACTTCGCTGACGCGTTTGGGGATCTTGCCGAAATGTTTACGAATCTGACGTAGCACGGCTTTAGGCTTGATATCGCCCGCGACAGTGACGATCAGTCGCTCCGGGCGATACCAGGTTTCATAGAAGGTCATGAGCGAGTCGCGCGTGGCATTGGTCAGCGTCTCGCGCGTTCCGATCGGCAACTGTGTGGTCAAGGGATGCGTCTCTCCGAAGAGCACCTTCATTCGACGTTTACCTGCTTCTGTTTGCCGGCGCGTCTGCTCTTCTGAAAGTACAACCTCTCGTTCGAGATCAACCTCTTCCTCGGTGAAGTCTGCGTTCAGCAGTCGACCGGCGAGCAACTCGATTGCGCCAGGTACATTTTTGCGTGCCTTCTCAGGGACTGGAATGCCATAGAAGGTGGCATCAAGGCGGGTAAAACCGGACTGTCCATGAAGGGCGGTTGGAACGTTCATGGACTCCAGAAATGCTTCTGATTTTTCCTTGTAGGATCCTCGGGTGATCAGCAGATGCTCCAGGAAGTGGGCGTATCCGGCCTGGTCAGGTATTTCATGGATTGAGCCTACCTGTACCAGCAGGTTGACCTGTGCCTTGTCTTCGTTGGTGTCTGTGGACTGATGCTCGATCGCATACCGCACCCCGTTGGCCAACGTCCCGGTGAGTGCTTCGCGGGGCGGGATGATCTGGTCGTCAGGCCAGGTCGCGGGGTCAAAATCCGGCGGAGCCGATATCGCGTTTCCACAGAGCAAGGCGAGTGCGAACAGGGCCGCACAATATCGTCGTAACGGTGAGTTGAGCATCATCGTGTACATCCTTATGTCTGCCGGGCCATCAGGGCATGGGAAATCATACCCCAGGCTCAGACACCCTGATATCGCGTTCTCTCTGCATCCGGACGGTTCCCTGACCGGAGGAATGCCCAGATGATTTGGCAAATGAGCGATTTTCGCCATAATGAGAGTCTGATCCTTCGTTTTGAGCATCCCGATGAGTGAAACAGCCCTGTATCGCGTCAGCCTGAATTACGTGAAGGAAATGGCCCCGGGGCCTGTCGAGTTCGACATGCGCAATGGACGTGAACAGCCGCCAGGAAAGTGGGAGGACTGTGGTTTTGAGCTGATGCAGCACGCATCCAGGGTCCAGGATTGGTCGAACGAGTCTGAGATTACAGGTGTTCATTATCAGGAGATCAGTGACTTTGCGAAGCAGTTGACCGGCGCTGACCATGCCCTGGTGGGTGGTCATATCCTGCGGAACCCGGAGCAGATGAAGGTTCATCAGCAACTGGGACCGATCATGTTTGCGCACTCCGATTTCGCTGAGACGTACGGCGACCTGATTCGATCCCGCTACACGGACGATGCCGATGGTATGGAAGGGTTGCAGCGCGCGGGGGTGAGCCCGGACACCGTGGTGAATGCCAAACGCTTACTGATTCTCCAGTTCTGGCGAAATGTGGGGGAGCCGAAAATGGATATGCCACTGGCTTTCTGCGATGCGCGCACCGCCAAAAAAGCAGATGTCCGTGCCTTTCCCGTCAACAACTATGCCGACAGTGGGTTCAACTTTGATGCGCTTGCGATGATGGCCCCCGAGAATTCAGAGGACCATCATTGGTATGCATTCCCGGAGATGCAGCAAGACGAGGTTGTGGCGTTTCGCACCTACGACACGGATCGGGTCGGTACGGACCTGCCGTTCTGGACACCACACTGTGCGTTTCGCGACCCCGACGTTGAGATCGGCCAACCCAGCCGCTATAGCATTGAATTGCGCGCGACCTGCCTATGGGAATAAGCCGTCGCGCGTGATGCGCTAGCCGTTGGCGTAATCACCGCCGTCATGCTTTTTGCCGGTTGCGACAGCCCGGTCTTTGGGCGCGCTATCATAGGCGCCTCGGAAATCCCGAAATGGACCGTCACGCCACTCGAGGGCTGACTTGAGACCGTCTTCGCGGACCCGGCGATTCCATTCGTCGGCGGCGTCTCGTACCGCTGACAGTGCCATGATTTCGGCACCAGAACGCAGACCTTCCACAATACCCATCATTTCGTACTGGCGATTCACGGATCGCTTCGTGTACATCAGCATTTCGTTATCGATGTTGCCCATGCGGCGTGCGAACTGTTCTGTGAAATTGGCCAGCTCGTCCTTCGGGACGGCGTAATTCGCCCATCCCAGCCGTGCCATCTCCTCACCTGAAAATGAGTCGCCCATGAATGCAAACTCGCGTGCCTTGGCAGGTGGCAGGTGCCAGGGTGCCCACATCATGTCCATAGTGGTCATGGCCCGCACAGGTGGATATCCGATCTTGGCGTCGTCGGCGACGATTCGAAAATCACAGGTGGAGGCAAGCTCGGTGCCACCAGCCAGGCAGTGACCCTGGATCTGGCACACGACGGGTTTGCCCAGCTCCCAGATTGTCCAGTTGGTCATGATCACATGGCGTGCCCACTGGTTCTTGCCAGGGTGAGTAGTACCCGTTGGAGGAAGCTTGGAGCGTTCATCAACGAAGTCATCATCACCCGCCGCACGCGCGGGAGACAGATCATAACCGGCGGAAAAGGAACGACCTTCGCCCGCCAGGATGATCACGCCGACGCTTTCATCGTGTTCGGCTTCTCGCATGGCGTCCATGACCTCTGCCCGCAGGTTATTGGACAGAGCATTGAGTTTTTCCGGACGGTTCAAGGTGATATAAGCCAGCCGGTCGTCGGTGCGATAGGTAATGTCGCGATAGTCGTTGGGCGCCATGGGTGCTGTCCTAGTCTGTGGGTTGCGTCTAAACGTCTTTGGATAATAGGAACCGTCGCGTCTGGAGTAAAGGCCATACAGGGATGGACCAGGCGATGGATTGATGATCTCACGTGACCCAGACGGGTTTGTCCGCGCCGTTGCCCGGTGCGGGGCGCTGCCAGTGTGGTTGCGTGTGAGAGAGTTGAACCACGGGAGCAAGATGTGTGATGCGACCGTCTGCAACCACTGAGTCTGTCTCAAGATCAGAAACGTCATCCCGCGCCAACCCCGTGTCCGGCAATTGCCGGTCGTCCGGAATACGTGGCTGGGCGACGTACCACATACCTGTTCTGGCAAGAGACACGCGAACCAGGTAACTACCTCCCTCTGACTCGCGTCGGCGTAGGGCCGTCAAGGCGCCCAATGCGGCAAGGTACCCTGTTGTATAGTCACAGGCTGCCGCCGGCACCAGCCTGGGTGATTGCGTACCTCCTTCCTCATCTGCCATACCAGATACGGATTGTCCGAGTTGTTCCCATCCGGGACGATGACTGAAGGGACCTTCATGCCCGTAACAATTGATGGAGACGCACACGATCCCAGGTCGCATTGCGTGCAGCTCTTCGGGCGATAGCCCCAATCGCGCCATTACACCGGGACGATATCCTTCGCTGAACACATCTGCGCCGGCAACCAGTGAGTGCATCAGAGCGAGATCATCGCGATCCTTGAGATTTAAATGGGCCCAGCGTTTACCGTGGCCGGTGTCTCGATCAAACATTGCGAGTGTTGGCAGGTGTGGAGCACCGATGCGCAAAACCTCCGCGCCGTGTTCCGCCAACGTACGTCCACAGGTGGGCCCGGCAAGTACCCGTGTCAGGTCCAGGACATGCAACCCTGCGAGCGGCCGATCACCTCGTCCCGCGGCTTCGGGATCCGACTCGCCCAACTTGATGACTTCCACGACGGGTTTTGCTGCCAGTGCCTGACCGTGGGGATGGGCTGACCATTCGTCCCGGGATCGCACCATGGCACCACAGTGACCTTCATGGTCAAGATGCTGTTCCAATTCGAGGGCGTCCCAATTGGCGACGGCAGCAGGCAACTTCGCCGGGTCGGGCTCGCACCCGACGGCCGCACACATACCGGCAGGATCGAATGATCCATGCGTATGGAAGAAGCGACCGTCTTTCGTGGGGTAGATGCCGGTGACGCCGCGCGGTACTGATCGATCCCGTGTCACGGGCGGCTGACCGTCCAGACGGTTGAACAGAAAACTGTTGAGCGCTGCGGCGGCATGACGGATTTTGACGGAGACGTTTTGACCCTGGCGTGTTCGCGTGCGCCAGATGTCGGCCACACTGATGCCGATCGCGGCGAGTGTTGACGCGGCGGTTTCCGAGAGGGCGAATCGGGAAGGTAGCACTGGTTCTGATCCATCGATGTGTACGTCGATGTCTTCAGGTAGTGAAAGCAGTGACTTGAGTTCATCCAGTGCTGGGTGATTGTTCATGGATTCCGGTCTCACTTCGTCGTGGCATTGGGTAGAATGCGCCCTCGCCTGCCATTGCTCAACCAACACAGAATCTCTTCGCTATGACTTCCCGCACGTCACTCCCCAAAACGAAAATTCGTATCCTGCTGCTGGAAGGCATTCATCCCAACGCGGTGTCGACGCTGAATGACGCGGGATACACCAGCATCGAGATGGTCACCGGTTCGTTGAAGGAAGATGAGCTGATCGAGAAGCTCCGTGGTATCCATATGCTCGGAATTCGGTCTCGAACCCAGATCACACGGCGTGTTCTGGACGCTGCAGACAAGCTGATAGCCATTGGCTGCTTTTGTATCGGGACCAATCAGGTGGATCTGGGGGCTGCCCTAGAGGCCGGTATCCCCGTATTCAATGCGCCGTTTTCAAATACCCGCAGTGTTGCTGAACTGGTGATTGCCGAGGCGATACTGTTGCTGCGAGGGGTGCCCGAAAAGAATGCTCTGATGCACCGTGGTGTCTGGAAAAAAAGTGCCAGTCAGTCCTTCGAGGTTCGCGGCAAGAACCTGGGTATTGTTGGTTACGGCAACATCGGCTCACAGGTCAGCGTATTGGCCGAGTCGCTGGGTATGCATGTGTATTTCTACGACGTGCACGCCAAACTGTCCATGGGCAACGCGACGGCCACCGGGTCACTGGAAGAGCTGTTGGCGATGTCAGACGTTGTGAGTTTCCATGTGCCTGAAGATGACTCGACCCGGCTGATGATGACAGAGCAGCGTATTCGCCAGATGAAACCTGGGAGCGTTCTGATCAATGCGTCCAGGGGCTCAGTGATCGATCTTGAAGCGCTAGCGCAGGCACTGGACGATGGTCATTTGCTCGGGGCCGCGGTGGATGTGTATCCCGTTGAACCCAAAAGCAATGACGAGGAGTTTGTGTCACCGATGCGAAACGGCGGCAACCAGGTGACCAATGTGATCCTCACGCCTCATGTGGGCGGATCAACGGTAGAGGCCCAGGAAAATATCGGTGTGGAAGTCGCCAATAAGCTGGTCACCTACAGTGACAATGGATCCACGATGGCCTCAGTGAACTTTCCAGCTGTCGGATTGCCAGAACATGCGGGGACGCATCGTCTTCTGCATATCCACAGGAACGTGCCGGGTGTCATGACCGAGATCAACCAGATTTTCTCAGACAAGGGAATCAACATTGCAGGTCAGTATCTGCAGACCAACGAATCCATTGGCTACGTGGTTATTGAGGTGGATGAGTCTGAGAGTAGTCTGGCACTGGAACAGCTACAGCAGGTGAATGGAACGATACGAACCCGTCTACTGTTCTAGAGATGGGTTTTCATGTCGTGAAACGGGTTCTGCCGTTACTGCTGACGGGTCTTCTGTGTGTCACGACCGTCATTGCAGACCCGGACTTTCCGAAAGCGACTCCCGTGGAGGTGGGGCTGGATGATCGTCTCCTTGATAACCTGGTCAGCCAGCTCGCCGCGGCCAAACATGATATGCATAGCATGCTGCTGTTGCGTCGTGGGCAGATAGTCGTTGAAGAGTACTATAACGGATACGATGAGGCGCGCACCCATGACCTGCGTTCCGCCACCAAGAGCATCACGTCGTTGCTGATCGGAATCGCGATTGATCGTGGTGATATCCGATCGATTGATGATCCATTTGTTCCCCTTGTTGAACCCCGCTATCCGAAACTGGACCTCAGAAGCAAGCGACACATCACGCTGCGTCATTTGCTGACGATGAGAAGCGGTCTGGATTGTGACGATGGGGATCGTGGGACAAAGGGTCAGGATGACCGCATGTACCGATCGCGGGACTGGCTGCGCTACTTTCTCTCGCTTGATGAGGTCAACGCGCCCGGATCGGTGACGCGATACTGTACCGGTGGTGTGGTGGCGCTCGGTGCGGTTCTCGAATCAGCCACCGGCATGAATGTTGATATGTTTGCTGATGAGGTGCTGTTCGCGCCTCTGGGTATCACCAACCGTGAGTGGGCGAAGTTCGATCGCAAACGCCAGATCGATACAGGTGGTCATCTCGAACTCACGCCGCGTGGTATGGCGGCCATTGGGCAGTTGGTGCTGGATCGTGGTGTTCACGGCGGGCGTCAACTGGTCAGCGAAACCTGGCTGGAAGAGTCGACACGCGCCGTGACGGAGATCAATGGTGAGCCCTACGCCTACCTGTGGTGGCCGCTCACACCCCGGTACGGTGAACGCGATGTGCAGACCCTGGTTGCACGGGGGAATGGTGGTCAGACGATCATGGTCGTACCTGAGTTTGAACTCGTTTTTGTCACCACGTCGGGTTACTACAACAAGCCGCAGTCCCGGAAGCCTCTCGAGTTTCTGTATAACGCTATTCTGCCATCGGTGTGTGAACTGCAGGCGGATATTCCTGGTCTGAACATACCCGCGCAATTGACCGGTGAGGGTTGTCCTGAGTGAAGGAGCAAGCGAAAAAATCTGAGGAATGATCGGCTCCGCGCGCGTTGTCTCTCGAATTCGTCATGGAGGTCCATCGATGCTCTCGTTCGCTTGATCGCTGGTCAGGGCAGCGTTCGTTCCATAGTCGTTGTGCCATCGGGCAACTCGGTTACCGTGCGATAGCCTGCGGCCTCGAACATTCGATATGTCCCGCGGGCATTCAGTTTCGCGGAGGTCTCGCTACGGCTTGGTGCGGCCGCCATCGATGTACATCCGTTGTCAGCAGAGGCCTCGCAGGCTACTGCCAGCAACTGACCTGCAATGCCCTGGTTGCGGTAGCCGGGGTCGATGATGAAACAGGGTGTTGCGCCAATCGTGTCCCCGTCGCCAGGCAGGGCTCTGAGGGTGGGGTAGGCGTCTCGACGGTTGACGTTGCACCATCCGACCACCTCGCCTTCATGGTAGGCCAGCAGCCCGGAAACGGTTCCGTCGTTGACACCGTCAATCCTTGCCTGACGATTCTCGGTGGCGCTGCGCGCACCCCAGGGACCGGTCGTGGGATCGTGATAAGGGAAAAAGCAGTAGCACCCTGACCATTCAACATTGTCTGAAAATGCGGGGCCGTCAAAGAAAGCCAGAAAATCCTCAACGCGATCAACTGTCAGAGCATGTATCGATATTTCCATGGACAGGCGCCTCCAAGGGTGGACATGCTGCAACCAAATTCGCAAGAACACAATGTGCCGTGTCGTATTCGCCGACGTACCCGGACGCTGCTACTATACGCCCCCCATTGATTCACGATTCGCAAAGGTCAGGAGAACACGATGTCGGTAATTGCTAATGGTCAGGTGTCCGATTTGTGGGCCGCGATGGCGGATGGCATCGGTGAACTCACGTTCTTGAGCCCAGAGTGGGTAGATGCTGCACGCGAGGTGCTGAACAGTCTTGTGGCAGAACGTGCTGACGGTCTTTCTGGTGTGAGATTCTCCTTTTGTGAAGTTGCGCACAATCCACCTGCCTATCTGCGGGTAGGGAACAAGCTGGCCTGGCACGTGACATTTGATGGTGGTTCAGTGACCGTCAGCGAAGGTGAAATTGATGCGTCGGACTGTGATTTCAAGCTTCAGGGTGAGCATGCGATTTTGAGCAACATGGCCCGGCTGCAATACAAAGGGCGTGACCCGAAGGTTGTTGCTGCGGCTCAGGCCAGATTGGGCAAACTCGGTCGCTGGGAGTTTGATGGCAAAGGACCTGAGAGCCTGGTTCTGAGTGCGGTGCTTCGCGGTCTTCACGATACGATGGCTGGCAGGACGATGCCGAGGTTTACATTCATGACACCGGAATGGGTCAATTGTGCCCGTCACATCCTGACAACACGTGCTGATAAATACGCAGACCGTATCAAGGACGTCTTGTTCACGTTCTCAGAAGAATTTACGGATACCCCTGCCTATGCGTTCCCCGATGGTTCCCATGGTGGCTTCTGGGTGCGCTGCGATCACGGTAACGTGACTGTGGGTGCCGGTCCGCTGCCAACGGAACTTGAACCTGCTGACATGCTGACGAAGGGGATGTACACGCCTGTCGTGCCGGTGGGTCGTACGGTCAATGCAGCCATGACGGAGGAAGACCAGGCAGAACAGGCGGAATACAGCAAAGCAGCGTTCCGTTTTGATAAGGCACTGAACCGGCGACCTGTGGAGCAGACCCAGCCATCGGGCAAGGGCCCGATGCCCAGCGAACTGGGAGTGATCTTTATGCCGCTGCATGACGAGCTCTCCAAGCGGACCGCCAATGAACTGCCCTGCGATTTTGATGACACCCTGAAGGCGGAATGGTCCGAACCCCCTCGGTTTGACCGTGATCCTGACTATGACCCCAGCTGGTTGAACTATGGGAAGGTGGATATCTATGGTAACGCCCGCTGAGCGGAACGCGGACCTCAAAGAACAAAGCCAACGGAGAAGCAGATGACGCAACTGAACGAACTCTTTGATCTTACGGGCAAGGTGGCGCTCACCACCGGATCCTCCATCGGAATGGGGCGTGCACTGGCGGAAGGGCTCGCCATGGCAGGCGCGAAGGTCGTGATTTCCAGTCGAAAGGGTGATGTTTGTGAGCAGACCGCCTCAGAGATCAATGAGATGGTCGGCGAGGAACGCGCTATCGGGATCGCGTGCAACATCGGGTACAAGGAGCAGCTGCAATCACTGGTGGACGAAACGCGAAGTCGTCTCGGAGCCATTGATATCCTGATCAACAATGCCGGTGTGAACCCGTTCCATGGTCCCTCGTCAGAGATTCCGGACGATGCGTTCGACAAGACCATGAACAGCAACGTGAAGTCGAACCATTGGCTGATTCATATGGTGCTGCCTGACATGGTCGCGAAGGAAGATGGCGTGATCATTGTCACCTCGTCCAACGGTGCTTTCCAGCCTTCAACGGAACTGGGTGCGTATGCCATTTCCAAGGCTGCTGATCTCGCTCTGGTGCGTAATATTGCAGCCGAGTACGGGTCCAAGAACATTCGAATCAACGCGCTGTGTCCTGGTTTGTTCAAGACACGTTTTGCACAAGTGCTGTGGTCCGATGCCGAAGGGAATGAGTACCCGGCAAACAACATCACTCTCAAGCGGTTCGGAGATCCCGAGGAACTGCGTGGTGTTGGCGTGTTTCTCGCCTCCCCGGCGGCCAGCTACATGACAGGCCAGGCGATGGTCATCGATGGTGGCCAGGTGATGGTCCGCTAGCAGACGGAAGTCAGCGGTAACTGTAGTAAACGTAAGAGGAATCCGTTATGGAACAGGCTGAGGACTTCAAAGCGGAGTGCGCAGCACTCTATGAACTGGTGGCAGATCTGTCCGATGCGGAATTTGATCAGGCAACCGCGTTCAAAGGCTGGACGCTCAACAACGTGTTCCGTCACCTGCACGCCTGGAATCAGGCAGCGAATCTGACGCTGACTGATGAGCAGGGATTTCTGGATTACCTGAAGGCTGTGCAGAAAAACGGAAAAGAAGGCGGTACCCTGATCGGATTCGAAGAGCAATGGCTGGAAGGACTCTCCGGAGCGGCACTGCGCGAGACCTGGCGTGAATACTATGATGAGGTCGCAAGCAATTTCGGCACCGCTGACCCGTCAAAACGTCTTAAATGGGGTGGCCCGGATATGAGTGCGCGATCATGTATCTCAGCACGATTGATGGAGACCTGGGCACATGGGCAGGAGGTTTATGACCAGCTGGGGGTCGTTCGTCGCAATGAGGACCGCATTCGCAATATTGTGATTCTCGGCATCAATACCTATGGCTGGACTTACGCTGTCAGGGAGGAAGTGGCACCTGAACCCAGACCCTATGTGCGTCTGACGGCTCCGTCGGGAGAAGAATGGACGTTCAATGATCCATCTTCCAACGACCTGATTGAGGGGGCTGCGGAAGAATTCTGTCAGGTTGTGACGCAGGTCCGAAACATCGCAGACACAAACCTGACAGTGACTGGGCCGAATGCCGCGGACTGGATGTCGAAAGCACAGTGCTTTGCAGGGGCTGCGCAACCGCCACCTGCACCCGGTACCCGAACCACACGGCGGGCCTGAGACCTCTACGCTGCCGGTATCAACCGGGTGGCGATGGGGGTTGCCTCCAGCGTCAGAGCGTGGCGTCTACGAAAGTTGTCCTGCGCTTCCTTTGCGGGAGTCCGCGAACGCTGCCAGTCGGCAAGTTCGTCGTACTGTGTGATGAGCAGCATTTTACCGCGTGGCGCGCTACGGTCTGTCTGAGCGAATAACCCCTGGACCTCGATGTGTTCGTCCTCCTCGAAGCTGACCCACGCCGCTTTCGATAGTGCGGCAATTTCATCGACGTCCTGGTTGTTCACGCTGAACCAGCGGAACACATAAATGCCAGCCTTACTGCGTGTCTCGTGGTGAACTGGTCGGACGGTCGGTTGCATGTTTTCGGTGTTCATGAGGACAAACTGGTGCGTGTCGACAATATCGCCAGGGTCTGTCATCGCGGTGGCGCTGTTTAGCACGGCGTAGAGTTCATTGGTCGCCAATCCGAACAACCCCGTAAATACGCCAAAAAGAGCGATTTTCTGTTCTGACGACGACGATGAAGAGGCCAGCTCATGTTGAGCAAAGTTAAGCAGATGTCGGGTATCCGGCGCAGACGTGTCTTTCAGATGCATGATCTGGTAATGCATGTGACTCCTCCTTGGAGCACGTGGGTCATTGGAATGACTGTCTTTTCTGTATCATGCAGGGCTCCTTTCTGACCGATACTTTAGCCGATGACTGAACCGATGCTGACAAAACAGTGTACCAAGACGCACGAATCTCTCACGCGGAATTTTCTGATCCTGGTGCTGGTCGCCTTCGCCCCTGTCGCATCTGGGGCTGAGTACCCGGACCCTGAACGCTTTCGATCCGCCATCAAGGCATTCAAAACGGAGAGCAGTATTCCAAAGGGGGCAGTCATCGCGACCGGGTCCTCCAGCATGCGCGGGTGGCACGGACGCATTGATGACGATCTGGCTCCCTTAACGATCGTTCCAAGGGGCTTTGGTGGCAGCAACATGTATGACGTGCGGTACTTTCTTGACGAACTCGTGCTCAAACACAAGCCTCGTGCGGTCATGATTTATGAAGGTGACAACGATGCTGCGCTGGGTGCGACGACTGAACAGGTCATGTTGAACCTTGAGGCGATTATCGAGGAAGTTCACTACCATCTGCCCAAAACCCGTATCTACCTGCTGGCGGTCAAACCAAGTATTGCCCGATGGCAGATCTGGCCGGCGATGCAGGAAACTAATCGAGCCATGCGTGCGCTGGCCCGGGGCCACAATCTTGTGGTGTATGTTGATGTTGCATCACCGATGCTGGGTGCCGATGGTACGCCAAAACCGGGAATCTTCGTGCAGGACAATCTGCATATGAACGGCGCCGGGTATGACCTCTGGCGCGACGCGGTACGCCCGGTCGTGGTTGAGGCCGAGAAGGCACACGAGTCATCGAAATACCGGTAACGGGGTGACCCGGTCATTCCAGATAAGGCATAATAGCGCCCGAATTTCATCGGCCAACCGTTTGGCCGGCAACGCAGGAGATCGTGAATGTCACTGGAAGATTTTCGCCTCGAAGCACGAGATTGGCTCGAAGACAACTGTCCTGAATCCATGCGCACCCCGATGCCTGGCGACGAGACGCCCAATCCCGGCCGTCGCGCGAATTTCAAGAACCCCGACACCAAGGTGTGGCTGGATCTCATGGCAGGGAAGGGCTGGACAGTACCGCATTGGCCAAAAGAGTGCGGCGGCGGTGGCCTGTCTATCGATGAAAATCGTGTCCTGAACGAGGAGATGCGCCGGATCAAGGCGCGAACGCCGCTGTTCGGTGGCATGGGCACCAGCATGATTGGCCCGGCATTGTTGGAATTCGGAACCGAAGAGCAAAAAAAGGAACATCTGCCGAAGATCTGTAGTGGTGAGATCTGGTGGTGCCAGGGTTACAGCGAACCCAACTCCGGTTCTGATCTGGCGAGTTTGCAGACCAAAGCGGTGGTGGACGGTGACGAGTACATCGTCAACGGTCAGAAGATCTGGACATCAGGCGCTGACCATGCAGACTGGATTTTCTGTCTGGTACGCACCGACCCGGATGCACCCAAGCACGACGGCATCACGTTTGTGCTGTTTGATATGGATCAGCCCGGTGTTGAGGTGAAGCCCATCAAACTGATTAGCGGTCTGTCACCATTCTGTGAAACCTTTTTCACGGATGCGCGAGCGCAACGCAAGAATGTCATCGGTGAGGTGAACCGCGGCTGGACGGTTGCGAAACGGCTGCTTCAGTATGAGCGAACCTCCATTGGTGGTGGTATGGGTGGCGCTGGTGGTGGCGGTGTTGGCCGTACCATGGGTCACGTGGCACTGGATACTGTTGGCAATGTGGATGGCAAAGTGGCCGATCTGCAGTTACGTGACGACATCACGACGCATGTGATGAACGATCGGTCATTTGGTCTGACCGTCCGCCGGAACGTTGAGGAATCGAAGACAACCACGGCACCGACGTTTGCGTCTTCGATGTTCAAACTCTACGGCACTGAGCAGAACAAGAATCGCTACGAACTGTTGATCCAGATCCACGGCACACAACTGCTGGGCTGGGAAGGCGAAGGTTTCTCCGGTTATGAGATTGACCAGACCCGTGGCTGGCTGCGCAGCAAAGCGAACTCCATCGAAGGGGGTACGACCGAGGTGCAGTACAACATCATTGCAAAACGGGTGCTTGGTCTGCCGGACTAAACCTC
>MDTB01117976.1_pt1 | contig 18889 bp, 17 predicted proteins | sample 811161 | NCBI WGS metagenome assembly MDTB01 (sample SAMN05326650, study PRJNA326480) | marine metagenome | isolation source: seawater | place: Mediterranean Sea | collected 2009
GGAGCATCTCAGGGTCTAGAACGGCGTCCTCAAGGGCCGCCCGGTAAGCAAGGTCATCACCAGCTTGCAGTACCCTCCAGGGAGGTTCTTCCGTTGGGGTTTGAGCTAATAGAGGAATAAGTTCGGCAATTTGTATTGCCTTGTATTTTTCAACGACCTTTTCGGCATGAGGCGGAACGAGTTGTGATCCATCGGAGAAGTAAGCCTTGAAGCCATTGTCATGCGAAGGGTTATGACTCGCGGTAATCACAATACCGGCATGAGCATATTGATGGCGAACGGTAAAACTTAGTTGGGGAGTCGACCGGGGACCGTCGAAAATCATCGAGTAACCTCCCTGATCGGACCAAGCGAGTGCCGCCAATTTACAAAACTTTTGGGAAAAATGCCTAACGTCGTGAGCAATCACCAAACGAGGTTGTTCGAAGATTCCCTGCTCTGCCATCCATTGCTTGACATAAAGAAAAAGCGCTTTGGTTGCCCGTAACACCGTAATTTCATTCAGGGTATTACTTCCAACTGCTGCATACTCGGGTGTTTCCCCTTTCCGGCTCTTTCCCTTTTCCGCTTTAGTTGTTACCCCGCCAATGGTTCGCCCCCTCATTCCACCGGTCCCAAATGCAAGATTCTTGTAGAAGCGGTTGTTCAGTTCTTCCCATTTTTTTTCTGCAATCAACTCGTCCAACGATGAGGAAACCCATTGGGGCAAACTTTCGTTTTCTAGTATTTCACAAAGGTTTTTATATGAACTTTCATAAAGTTCTCCGGCTTCTTTGGCTTGGCTGAGTTCTTCGTTTTGGTCTTTTGACATGATGAATATTTAAAGGTTTGGTTGTTGTTACTGAAAATCTATCAGGGGCTGAAGGTTGAAGTCTCGAAAGAGGAGCAGTGCCGTCAAACTTCTTTAATGAGCTTTGGGGGATTGAGAGAAAATAGATGGTTTACGAGGGTTCCATAAGTTTGGGTTAGTCGCTATCGAAATCTTGAGGCATACGATAAAGAACCTCGTCTTTCTCTCCATACCCCAATTCTTTTCGCGCAATGGCGTCTTGAACTGCTGGGTCCCTACGCAATCTTTCCAAAAACTCTCGGAGGTTTTTCGCCTCCTTTCGAAGATCCTCCAATTCTTTTTCCAACACCGCTTCGCGAGATTGCCAATGGGAGTATTCTTCGGAGGCCTTTTGCAACTGAAGCACGAGATAACCACCTGCCGCCAAAGCAAGAATTGAAAGCGTCAACAGGATGATTTTTCTAGAGTTCACCTGTAATTACTAGGATCTATTAATAAATTTTTCACTTAGCTTGTAGAAGGAGTATATATATCGTGCAAACGGATCATGCCAAGAAGCTTGTTTGATTTGGCGCAAGCAACTGGAAGCACGGAAATTGGCGACTCTCGATCTTCCATCAATTTAAGGGCGTTTCCCAATGAAACGTCCGGGGTAATCGTTTGCGGCGATATTGTCATTACGCCATCGGCTGATACATCCAAGAGGTTTTCTTTATCACTAAGCGCCCTTCGCAGGTCACCATCCGTTACTATGCCCACCAGTTCATCGCCTTCGACTATGCAAGCCGCTCCAAGTGGAAACTTGGTCATTTCTATAACCAGATCCTTTATTTTAGTATGCTTTGCTACGCTGGCTATTTCTCCAGGGTGATGCATTACGTCCGAAACTCGAAGGATAAGATTTCTACCAAGTTGTCCAGCTGGGTGCGTTAGGGCATAATCCATTTCAGAAAAATTTCTTCTCTTCATCAGAGCTGATGCCAATGCATCGCCCAATGATGCAGACACTGCAAAACTTGCGGTTGGAACTATTCCGAGCGGGTCTGCCTCTTCCGGTACGGATGAGTCGAGGTAGGCGTCAACCTTGGAGGTTAACTGGGCTTTGTCATTTCCAAATATACCTACGATTTTTGCGGATCTTCCTCTCAACAAGGGAGCTAGTGCCAAAAGTTCTGGGGTTGATCCGCTGTTCGATAAAAAAAGGACAGGGTCTCCCTCTTGGTGTATACCTAAATCACCATGGACTGCCTCCGAGGGGTGTAAAAAGGCAGCGGGTGAGCCCGTACTGCAGAAAGTTGCCGCAAGTTTCTTTCCCAAATGTCCGGATTTTCCTATACCACTTACCACTATCTTGCCCTTGGTCGAGTACAGGCAGTCTACGGCCTTTGAAAAGTTTTCCCCAAGGCAGTCGGATGCTCTCATAATAGAGTTTGCTTCCTTGATCAAAACTCTTTGTGCTTCGGCCAATTCCTTTTGGTTATCCATTCTTTCTCATCCGGGTTGTTAAACTTTTTTTTTGACTTCAAACACACTTTTACTTTTTGCATTAAATAGGTTTTTCATACAAAGTCACGACTATGTCTAGCAACCTTTTGCAATCTTAGTTTTAAACCTCTCAGACCTTCCTGTTTTATGTTTCAAGTTACTTTTTCTGATCAAAGCCTTTCCGTTTTGAATTCTTTGCCGCAAGCCGATCAACTCTCGCTTATGGAAAAGCTTAGCTCCATGACCAAGGACATACTTACTGGCAGCGATACGGGAATTGGCAGATTCCAAAGAAACGGAAAAGTGTTTTACAGACTAAGATTGGAGGAACTTCGAGTATACTTTGAAAAAATCAATATAGCCCTGCATTGCCATTTTATATTACCCAAAAACTCTTTGAACGACTTTTTGGTCCGATGCAAAATGCCCTCCTCTGATGAAGCTGTGTTGGAAAATCACCAAAGCTTTTGGGATTATTTGGAGTCATTGGCCAAGAAATAAGGTCTTTATAGTTTGTGAAAAAAATCGGCGTTTTCGAAAAGTTATTGATAGTTTTGATTTTGTAAAATTTTTCTTCCGCCATTATGAACATTTTTCTTTTTTTGTTTCCATTGTTAATCAAGGGTTTATACATTTACTTGACTTGTTCGCATATATAATAGGAATACAAATTTATATAAGATAATTCATTCTTAACAATTGGACATTGTATAGACGTAAGTTTTCATTCAAAACAAAACCAGATGAAGTTTAAGATAAACAGAGATTTCTTCAGTTCGGGTCTCCAACTGGTAACGAGCGTTGTCGGTACGAGAAAAACAATGCCAATCCTTCAAAATGTTTTGATTGAGGCTCGTTCTGGCGTCGTAAGACTAACTACAACCAATTTGGATCTGGGTGCAAGATGCTCCGTCAAAGCCGAGGTTTCAGAAGAAGGTACCGTTACCTTGCCCGTGAAGGAACTTGGAAGAATCGTTCGTGAACTGGCTGACATGGAGGTCAACGTCGAGTCAACTGATTCACCCAAGGCAACGATTAGCACAAGAGGTTCGGTATTTAACGTAGTGGGAATGGACAGTAAGGAGTTCCCACCTCTTCCTGAATTGAACGAACAGAAAGAGTTCGATCTAGACCGACAAGAAGTTGTTTCCATGCTGAAAAGTGTTTCCTATGCACAGTCCGTAAACGAAGAGAGGTATATGCTCAAAGGTGTATTTTTTCAATTTAGCAAAGATCGCCTCTCTCTTGTTGCAACAGACGGCAGAAGGTTAGCCGTAACAAGAAGAGAAATGAAAGTTTCGGAAGGAGATGAAGGGGAGTTTATTTTGCCCTCTCTTACAGTATCCGAATTGGAGAAGTTACCCGATGTGGGTGAAGCCGTAAGCATTTCCTTTACCGACCGCCAGGTAGCTTTCGAGCTAAAGATCGATGAAAATGATGATGCACCAACGGGATTCGTGGATTCGGTATACTTGGTATCGAAGGTGGTTGAGGGAAAATACCCCAATTACAAACAGGTGATTCCGAAAGATGATTTCAACGCTGCCAATATCGAAAGAGAGTTGATGCAGGAATGCGTACATAGAGCAGCATTGGTTTCGGACGAGAAGGTAACCTTGAGAATTAAGAAAAACGAGATGGAAATCACAGGGCAAAGCTCTTTGGGGGACGCCTGCGAATCTATGGGAATAGCTTACGAAGGTGAAGAAGCTACAGTGTCTTTTAACCCTCGATTTTTATTGGACCCACTTAAATCTCTTCAGAGGGATAAAGTGACTTTGGAATTTAGGGATGATATGAGCCCCGGAGTATTCAAGGTTAACAAAGAAGAAGATGCCAAACTCTCTTTTCTTTGCGTGGTTATGCCAATAAGGACGGATTAAAATTATTGGAAGAATAAACTCAAGGAAGGTCAACTGATTTCAAAATCTTCAGGTTAGGGCTTTTACAAGTTTCCGTATCGTAAACAAAGCTTTTACCTTCAAAATTTTTCAGAAACAACTTATTGCCTTCAATCCGATCTAAGTAGTTTGGGTTCAAGGGAATTTTTCCACCACCCTCGGGTGCATCGATTACAAACTGTGGAATTGCATAACCAGTTGTATGACCCCTGAGAGCTTCGATAATTTTAATTCCCACCATAGGGTCGGTCCTTAGGTGTGAACTTCCTTCGATAAGATCACACTGATATAGATAATAGGGTCTGACCTTCATCATCAGTAACCTGTGTATAAGGCTTTTCATAACCTCAGGGTTATCATTGACTTCCTTGAGTAGTACAGATTGGTTTCCCAAAGGAATGCCTGCCTTTGCCATTTTGTGACAGGCATCATAAAGTTCTTTGGTGCATTCGCTCGGGTGGTTGACGTGAATGCTCATCCAAGTGTTGTGATGAGATTGGAGCGCAGATAGTAATCCCCCGGTAATTCGTTGAGGAAGAAAAACGGGAATCCTGGAACCAATTCGTACGAATTCCACATGAGATATCTCGGCAAGAGATCCAAGCAAGTAAGATAATTTGTCGTCGGATAATAGCAGTGGATCTCCACCACTCAAAAGCACGTCCCTAATGGATGTGTTGGATTTTATGTATTTCAAACCTTCCTCCAAAGAAGGATGGAACCCATAATCCTGTGCATTGGATACCATTCGACTGCGAGTGCAATATCGACAGTAGGCAGCACAACGATCAGTAACTAGAAAAAGAACACGATCCGGATAGCGATGGACGACTCCAGGAACAACCATGTCAAGTTCTTCGCCAACGGGGTCTTTTCTTTCGATCGAAGAAACAGAAGACTCTTCGATGCTTGGAATGACTTGACGCCGGATAGGACAATTAAAATCGTTCGGATCTATCAAGTTTGCAAAATATGGTGTGATTCCAACGGATAATCTGTTTTGAGCAGCAGCAAAACCGGCAATTTCATTTTGAGACAATGAAAGAATTCCATCTAGGTCGCTTTGTTTATTAATGCGATTACGAAGTTGCCACTTCCAGTTGTTCCAGTCCAAATCCGATTCATTGGACCAAAAACCTTTTCCTTCAAACCAAGAATTGAGATCATCTGTGGGTTGCATATGAATTCATTATAATGATATGTATCGTTACAGACAATCTTTAGTTTACCGCGAACCGAGAAGCTACATTTATGCATAAAAAGTTTAAAGGATCTGAAAGCGTGCTTCCCAAGGCTTTTATTTTGATGTTGGTAATGGTTACCTCAGTATATTCCGAGGTTTCCAAACAATACCTGCCACCTTTTAGTTTGAGAGCGACAAATGGAGAGGTTTACACCGAATCAGATTTTGACGATAAAAAAGTTCTTGGGATCGTTTTTTTATCAAACCACTGTAAGGTCTCCCAATTATTTCAAAATCATCTTATCGCCTTAACTCGAAAGTACAGCAAGGACATGGTTATTATAGCGGTATCTCCAAATTATGAACAATCCATACTACCGGATGAATTAGCATATAGTGATTTGGGCGACTCGTTCGAGGATATGGTGAAAAGAGCGAACCGCATGAAATATAATTTCCCATACCTCCATGATGGTGATGATCAAAACCTAACAAAAGAAATTGGAGCTAAGATTACACCAACAATTTATCTCTATAACCAAGATAGAGAATTATTTTACTCAGGTCGTATCGGCAATATTGATTCACCCGATAATATGGAAACATCCGAAGTTAACCAGGCGATATCGAGTCTATTAATTGGTAAGAAAACAAGCTTTAAAAGAACAAAAGTTTTTGGTACTGCTATAAAAACCAAGAATCATCTGTTTGTTGCTGAACAAGTTAGGCAAAGATATGCAGATGAAAAAGTGAGGTTAAGCGAGGCGGACGCTCGTAAATTGAATTTTTACTTAACGCACAATACTAGAAAACCGAAATTGTTCTATGTTTGGCAAACGAGCGATGGAAAACCTCGCGATAATTTAATAAAACTATCTTTTTTATATAAGATATTTAGAAAAAGAGGATTTAAACTAATTACTGTATGCATTGCTAAAAAAGACGAGGAGGATAAAATCGTAGAATTTCTAGAAAACAGTCAACTATCATCCACTAATTTCATTGTTTATGGGCATCATATTTCACCTTTAGCATCGATAATTCCCGATGATGTCGAGAAAGTTACTCCCTACTTTAGATTATTGTCTAGCAGAGGTGAAAAGCTGTTAGGTAGTCATGGAGAGATTTCTACTGATTCGTTAAGATATGAAATAGTAAAAGCCCTAGACGACTCGAAATAAGTTCTAACTGACTGTGTTTATAAGTTTATTCAATTATTACCGACTTCGAATTTCTAAATTTATAACAATCAATTTGAAAAAATAAAAACTTAGTTTAAGCAAAAATTTAGTAGTAACAAAATAGATGGTAAGGTTGCCAATACGAATAGCCTTACTTTTAACGTATGAATATACTTAACTAAGAAGATTAAAATGAGCGGATAAGTTAGATGGATAAAATCAGGAACATCATGAGAATTGTTAAATCGATATTGAAAAAATGAACACTGATTAAGAATTATTATCATTTCTTCAAGAGTCAAATAAATAATATCTATTATAGTAACCGATACTTCACAGTTAATAATAAACGATGTTATAATATACAATAAAAAGAATGCGTAAATCGGGAATATAACAATAACAATTAAGGAATTTATTACGATTGAAAATGGGTTAATGTAATGAAAAGAGTCTATAATTAGAAGAGAGCTTCCACAGAAAGACGAAAATGATATAAGAATTGAATTCCTCATTAAATCGTAGAGCTTATTTTTCTTTCTTTGTGTTATACCGTGAAAGCTGAATATGAGACTTATTACAACAGTAAATGACAATTGGTATCCCAGTGAATAAATCTTTGTATGGTCAATGAACAGAAGAATTAGCGAGGCCCAAAGTAGAGCAGATAAAGAGTTCCTTTTTTTGTAAAACAATGATGAAGATTGCCATATCGAAATCATTATAAATGATCTTATTGCAGAATCACTGGAACCTACCAGAATCACGTAGCAACAAACAACAACTAGTGAAACGACGATCATTAAGATTTTATTCGTTATAAAGGATCTCAACAGAAAACAACTTAGCATGTACAATATGCCAACATGAAGACCACTTACGGCAAATAAATGCATTGTTCCCGCTTGTTTGTATAGTTCTATTTGCTGAGCATCAAGAAATGCTTTGTCACCAAGTAATAATGCATACATAAACGCACTACTCTTTTGTCCCTTTTTGTTTTTCTTAATAATTTTTTCTTCTAATAATCTTCGAAGATTTTCAAAGGTACCAATTGAATGTTTGATTTTAAGAAATTTTATATAACTTAATTTGTAGAATGCTTCATTGTTACCCAAATTATTATTGCTTTGTCTTGTTACTACACTTCTAAGAGAAATCGTATCATCCTTATAGATTCTCGAAAGGTTTTCTCTCCATTTATTCGACCATATTACCTTTTTTCCAATTAAATCTTTCCTTAGCTCAGGTGCTTTTTCTATTATCCCAATATAATTAAGGAATTCTTTTTCGCATTGTACATAAAACTTTTTTCTGCTGACAATCTTTATTTCGAGCGATAGCTCCCTCGGTGGTAGTTGTTTCATCGCTTCAGAATTGATCGGGTTTTCCAAGCTTTTTTCTCCACTTTCTGACAAACTTACATAAACTAATAGCACACCAAATCCCATACTGCATACAACTCTGGTCGCATCTGCTTTTTTTATTTTCCTTTTAATTTTCCAATAAATGATCGCAATTACAGATACGGATATTGAAAAAAACACAAAGCGTCCGTGATCTGATGAGCAACCACACAGACCAATAAGGTATGGAACAAGAGCGTATGTTATGGGAGGACGCATCTTTGTTTGCTTATTGAATCCTTTGCTGGATTTCTATCAAACAAAAATTTAATCTATTTGCCCATGGATCATCTCATGCTAGATTTAAGATATGCTATATGACCGAAGTTACATGAAGAAACCCTTTTCAGGTGGTCTTCGTTCCTCTGTGGACAAATTGCTTATTCTTTTCATTTCAACTTTTGTTTTACAAATTGTCTTTGAATTATTTACTAATTCCGGTCCAGGTAGTGGTCTTCATTTCGAATATATAGGCTTCTCAAACCTTTTTTTTGATAGTGGACTAGTTTGGTCTGTTTTTACTTATCCTCTTCTCCATGACGGGCCGCTGGTACTGTTGGCAAATTTACTCGGTCTTCATTTCATAGGCAGAACAGTAGAAAGCGAATTAGGGAATGCTAATTTCCATTGGCTCTGTTTTATTTCTATGATTAGCGGAGCTATTTTCTGGATTATTTTTCATTACACTGACTATCCAACATCCGTTCTTAGTGGTTCTACCCCTATTGTTTTATCTCTTCTCACCTATTTCTGCTTTAGCCATCCTGAAAGGCCAATAACTTTCCTTCTGCTCTTCGTAATCCCTGTCACTCTCAAGCCAAAGTTTATTTTGATGGGTTTGCTTGGTTTGGAGCTTTTTGGTTTCGTATTTTGGGAACTTAGAGATAATTCTCAAGGCGCTAACTTTTCTGCTCATCTTGGAGGTATGCTTGCTGGGGCCTTCGTTCATTGGTTTTTAATTTCCGGTAAATTTTTTCCAAGTTTTGTTTTTAGTACGAAAACCCCTAAACCTATTAATCCGATCAAAAAACCTAGTTTCTTTACTGAAAAAAGTGGCTCCACCAAGCCTTCTTATTCTGTAGATTTTTCCAATCAACACTCTCTACAAGCAGAGGTCGATCGAATATTGGATAAAATAAACGAGAAAGGGTTTGGTGCCTTAACCCAAGCTGAAAAGAATACTTTGGACAAAGCAAAAGGCTTGCTTAACAAACATTAATTCTATCAAAATCACATTTCATGAATCCCCCTTATCCCATCATTTTGATTAAACGTTTAGCACTCTTATTCTGTCTCCTTTTCTGTTTCCCATGTTTTGGCGAAACCGAATCAGTTGGTAGCGGAGACTTAGAACCAACTCCCTTAATGAAGCATGAAGCCAGATGGTTGGTCCAAGCTCTTCAGCAAGCCCATTTTAATAAGGTCCCCATCGATAAATTAGAACCCACCAAATTCCTCGCTAGTTTTTTGGAAAGGCTTGATAAACAAAAGCTATACTTTACCCAAAACGAAGTCGAAAAATTTGATAAGTCCTTCTCACCGACACTCATTACCTTCTTTAAGCAAGGTAACCTTTTTCCTGGCTTCGAAATTTACAACGAGTACAAAAAGCGTGCCGTGAATCGACTGGATTGGGCTATATCATATTTAGACACTAATATGACTTTTGACACAAATCAGAGCTTCAATACGGATAGGGAAAACGCTCTTTGGCCTACTAACGAAAGCGAATTAGATGAGCATTGGAAAAAATTGATTTCTTTTGAATTACTTAACCAAACCCTACAACAGCTTGACGCAAATTTTTCAGATAAAACACCATTGCCGGAAAATTTATCCGAAATCACCAACAATTCTCGTGACGAAATTAGAAAAAGATACGAAAGGTGGAAAAAAAATATTCAGGAATTCGAATCCAGCGACGTACAGGAACTTTATCTCAGCACCCTGACGCAGATGTTTGATCCGCACACAACCTTCATGAACATCAAAGAGAAGGAAAGATTCGATCAACAAATGAATAATGAGTTTGTCGGCATTGGAGCAGTGTTGCGAGATGAAGATGGATTTTGCACCATTAAGGAATTGTTGCCGGGTGGTCCTGCGGAAGGGTCTCGAGAACTTGAACCCGATGACGTTATCCTGAAGGTGGCTCAAGCAGATGGCGATTTTGTTGATGTCGTAAACATGAAACTTACAAAAATAGTCGAGCTTATCAAGGGCCCTAAGGATACCCTGGTGCGTTTAGAGATTAAGCCCATCCAGGATCCCTCCAACTCAAAAATCGTTCGTATTATTCGTGATAAAATAAAGCTCACGGCGAACTTGGCTTCGGCAACAATTCACAAAACAGGCGCCGATGACAAAACTAAATTGATAGGTGTGATCGACCTTCCTTCCTTTTATGGTTCATCGGGTAATGGCCCCAAGGCGACGGATGACGTGGAAGAACTGGTCAAAGCCTTAAAAGATCTTACTGTCGAAGGTTTAATTTTGGACTTACGGAAAAATGGAGGAGGTTACCTCAGTGAAGCCGTTAACCTTGCCGGACTTTTCATATCCCGAGGACCGGTTGTTCAGGTAAAAAGCACTGATGGAAAGATTCGCAAGAAATTTGATTTTAATCCCAAACTTGCCTGGGATGGTCCCCTGATCATTCTGGTCTCAAGATACAGTGCGTCTGCCTCAGAGATTGTGGCTGGGGCTCTTAAAAATCACAAAAGAGCGATTATTGTCGGAGACGAAACCACACACGGGAAAGGTACTGTACAGTCACTCATACCTATGAAACTACCGCTAAATTTTGCAGCTATTTCCAAAAAACGAAGTGCTGCCAAAATTACCATTCAAAAGTATTATTTGCCTTCCGGAGACAGTACGCAGATAGGAGGTGTCAAAAGTGATATTTCCATCGATACAATCAATACCTTTTTACCCATCGGCGAATCAGATTTAGATAATGCTTTGGAATGGGATCGAATACCCGCGGTAAACTTTCGTCGACCCGATGAAGAGTTTTTGTACGCCCTTGACGATTTGGCAAAACTTAAAGAACTTAGCGATACTCGACAAAATACCTTATCTGAATTCACTTACCTCAAAGAAAACATATCTTGGTTTAAAAAGAAAAGAGAAACCAAGACTCTGTCTCTTAATTTATTGAATCGCCTCTCCCAGAAAAAAACAGATCTGGAGGCATCCAAAGCCCTGACTAAAACATTTGAATCCTTGGCGGAAAAGGCTTATCCTTTTTCGGAAGTTAAGCTTCAAATCGTTAAGGACCAGGTACTTAAATCCCAGCAAGCTCGCGGAGAAGAATCGGCTTTATCCGACGAGGATGGTATATCTTTTGAAAATCCGAACGAATTGGACATACGCTTGCACGAGAGTGTTCGTATCATGGTTGATTGGATAGACATACTTGAGGGTGGTCAACTTTCCCAAAAATCGTCTGTCCCTTTGTGAGAACTGTTAAATAGTCGTCTTGCGCTTAGCTTTTTCTTGCAATGGAAAACCGCCTGTAGTGAGACAAGTCCTTAAGGATTTCTATGTCCTCGAACTTGCCTGACAAGGACTCAGATATTTTTTCGGCATGGGATATTCCGAATTCAAGAGCAAACATTCCTCCTGAAGGGAGTACTGCGGCACTTATGTCTATTATTTTTTTGAGCTCGGAAAATCCATCTTCACCCGCAATCAATGCAATTTTAGGATCATGTGCTTTGACCTCGGTTTCCGCGCTTTCCCATTCTTCCGTTTTCAGGTAGGGCGGATTTGAGACAATAAGCCCTACCCCTTCTTCACTTACTTTTTGTAGATTCCAATCAAGCTTTCGCACTTGTGTTCTACTCTGCAAATTAAGAGCCTTGAGATTCTCCTTGGCAAGTGAAAGGGCCTCTTCACTCTGGTCAAGACCGACCCCAGACGAGGAAGGGAGAGACGAGCATAGAGCAGCAAGAATGGCACCGGTACCCGTTCCAATATCAAGAATAGCCTTATCAAAAGACGGGGGAAGCCTTTGGAGAATATGTTCGACCAAGGTCTCAGTCTCCGGTCTGGGAATTAATGCCCGACCATCGCATTTAAGTACAAGGCCGGCGAAGTTAACGCTTCCCAGGATATGCTGAAGGGGTTCTCTTTTTCCTCTCCTCACAATCATCGACCTGATTTCATCTAGTTTTTCCTCGCCAATTATTTCATCAGGATAGAGGTAAAGGTTCATTCTTTTTGTCTTGAGAATTGAAGAAACAATCCATTCCGAATCGCATTTGGGGCTAGGCACCCCCTTACTACCAAGAAATTCACTGGATTTTGTAAGAACTTCCAAGCAGGTTAGAAATTCACCTTTCTTTTTCATGGCCCAAGTTTTCCAAGCGAAGCCTGAGGTCCTCGCCATAAAGTGCGTTAAAAAGATGATCGAGATCCCCAAGGAGGGATTCATTTAAAGCATGTGAAGTGTAATTTATACGATGGTCGGTAATCCTGCTTTGTGGAAAATTGTAAGTCCTGATCCTTTCGCTTCTATCACCTGTACCTACCTGTTCCCGCCGGTCTTGAGCATACTTTTCCCTTTCTTCGGCTTGTTTGATTTTGAAAAGCCTTGAACGAAGGACCGTCATTGCTTTGTTTTTGTTTTTAAGTTGAGAGCGTTCATCCGCGCAATAAACGGTAAGACCGGAAGGCTTGTGCAGGATTTGCACGGCCGAGTCTGTTGTGTTGACCCCCTGCCCGCCTGGTCCACTAGCTCTGCAAACACCAATTTCAAGGTCACCTGGATCAATATGCACCTCTACCTCCTTGGCCTCGGGCAAGACGGCTACAGTTGCGGTTGAAGTGTGAATTCTTCCACTTGCTTCCGTTACGGGTACTCTTTGTACTCGGTGAACGCCGCTTTCAAATTTTAATTTAGACCAAGCGTCTTCACCTTTAATCATGAAAACGACTTCTTTGAACCCACCAGATTCGGAGTGACTTTGACTTAGGCATTCAAGAGACCAACTCTTATTTTCGGAATACTTGCAGTACATGCGAAACAAATCCGCGGCAAAAAGGGAAGCTTCGTCACCTCCAGCCCCAGCTCTTATCTCAATAATGGTGTTTCGGCCCATATCTGGGTCCGGTGGAAGCATGGCAACGAGAAGATTCTCCCGGAGCTTCTTGATATTAGGCTGAAGCAACTCAATCTCTTCTTGAGCTGCATCGGCGAACTCTTCGTCGGATAACAAACCCTTGCTTTCCTCAAGTTGAGCTTCCAAGCTTTCTATTTCCTCAAAGGTCTCTATGATGCTTTTAACTCTGCCATGGTCCCTTGACAATTCCGAAGCAAGTGCTGCATCCTTGAAAATTATCGGATCGGACAACTGTTTTTCCAACTCATTGTATCGTTGCCGAAAGGGATCTATATTTGGTAGAAGGTCCATCATCTATAATTCTTTAGCAAAAGATTGAGCCTCCAAGAAACCTTAAGTGAATCCAAACCGACAAAACCACCAAATTCATGGGCAGAACATAGTAGCGTGCGTATGGGACTTTGATAAGACTCTGATTCCCGGATATATGCAACAACCTCTTTTTGAACATTACGACATAGACGAATCGACCTTTTGGAAAGAAGTCAACCAGTTGCCGTCTCTTTATTCAGAAAGAGGGTTGAGAATTTCTTCCGACACCATTTACCTCAACCATTTGCTAAGCTACGTTAAGAATGGACCAATGCGCGGGCTAACCAATCAAAAACTCATGGAATTAGGCTCCGAACTTCAGTTTTGCGACGGCTTGCCTGATTTCTTTGAGCAACTCAAAAAAATTCCTCAAGAGAAAGAATTTGCCAGCTACGATTTCAAGATCGAGCATTACGTAATTAGCACAGGGTTGGCTCAAATGATCAGGGGAAGCAAAATATATACTTATCTAGAGGATGTTTTTGCCTGCGAATTCATCGAATCTCCGGTACCCCCCAATTTTATGAGTCAAACCGAACTTTCTTTGCCTTTGGATCTTGAGATCTCGCAAGTTGGCATGACAGTCGATAATACGATTAAGACTCGATGTATTTTTGAAATCAACAAGGGGTCGAACAAAAATCCTTCCATCGACGTTAATACCTCGATACCACACGAAGACAGGCGCATACCAATCGAGCAAATGGTTTATGTTGCAGATGGACCGAGCGACGTACCCGTATTTGCCATAGTAAAGCAAATGGGAGGCAGGACTTATGCGGTATATGATCCGAACAACGAAAGAGAGTTTGAGCAAACATGCGAGCTTGTTGAAAGATCAAGGGTCCATAACAATGGGCCCGCAGACTATCGGGATAAGTCTCCAACCGCAATTTGGATGAAGCAGAAAACTCGAGAAATATTCCGAGCAATGATAAAAAAACGACAAGACGAATTGAGCAAAAGAGCAGGTTCTCCGCCGAAACATTTGACTGAAAGTGCCGAAAATCCGGAAGGTTTGGATTCTCGACAATCTACTTTATGGAAATAAAGGACTGGCAGAGAAGTTCCCTTTTGAGCTTGGAGGAACTGACGGCGGAGGAGATCGAATGCATTCTTTGCCAAGCATCCAAGTTTAAGGAGGAATTATCCAATCCGAGGCGTCAAACGGACTACTTAAAGGGCAAAAGAGTGGTAAACCTTTTTTTAGAACCGAGTACCAGAACAAGAATAGCGTTTGAAATAGCAGCCAAGAGTTTGAGTGCCGATGTGATCTCCATATCGGGGAAATCCAGTAGCCTGACAAAAGGAGAAACGCTTAAAGACACGGCACTGAACATCCAAGCACTCGGAGCTGACTTGATCGTAGTCAGACATTCTTCACCCGGATCACCGCTCTTTCTGTCCCGCACCATAGACGTTCCTATTATTAATGCGGGGGATGGTGCCCATGAGCATCCGAGTCAAGGACTTTTGGATATTTTCACCTTGCAGGAAAATATCGGGAGCCTAAAGGGGAGAAAAATAACGATTCTAGGAGATATTTTATTTAGTCGGGTTGCCAGATCGAATCTTTGGGGTCTAAAGAAATTAGGCGCCGAGGTTACCTTGGCGGGTCCCTCCACACTAGTACCTCGCCAATTTGAGGAAATGGGGGCCCGAGTCTCACATGACCTCAAAGAATCCTTGGCTGACGCAGATGCCGTGATGCTTTTGCGCATTCAGCATGAGAGACAGAGTTCTTCCCACTTTCCCTCCTTGTCCGAGTATACGAAAATGTTCGGATTGAATGAAGCTCGCAGCAAATGGCTAAAACCAAATGCCCTTATCCTTCATCCAGGTCCTATTAACCGAGGTGTAGAGATTGATTCAGAACTGGCGGATTCGAACAGGGCCGTAATATTGGATCAAGTTAAAAACGGTATAGCTGTTCGGATGGCGATTCTTTACTTATGTGCCCAAAACTCAGGAGGCTTGATCAAAAATGACTGACTATTGCCTGAAGGGCGCGCGAGTAATCGACCCAAGTCAAGAATTGGACGAAATTAGAGACCTTACGGTTGCAAAGGGAAAAATCACTTTTGTTCCCCCGGATAAATCGGTCGAATCACTCGACTGTAGAGAAAAGATCATAATGCCCGGACTAGTTGACCTTAGAGGGCACCTGCAGGGTCCTGAGAGTTTGGCAAGTGCGAGTATGGCAGCTGCATCCGGTGGATATACGACAATATTGATCATGCCAAATGGTGGAGCTCCAACCGATAATCCTGGTGCGGTCCATTTAATGCGAGAAAAGGCATCCAAAAATAGCCAAATCGAAATCTTGCAATGTGGGTGTTTGACAAAGGGGGCAAAGGGAGAAGCACTGGCTCCATTGGGTTCGCTAAAAGAGGCGGGAGTAGTGGCCGTTTCGGATTGCCCGACAAGCCCACAGAATACAGAAATTTTTGCCAAAGGCTTGGAGTATGCATCCATGTTTGACTTACCGGTCATAGAGTTTCCAAGAGATCGGGCTATTTCATCAAGGGGAGTTGCCCATGACGGTCCAGTTGCATTAAAGATGGGTATTGGAGGTTATCCACGCATGGCGGAGGAATTATTCGTTCAAAGAGCTATAACCGTATGCAAAAGCTTGGGTACAAGTATCCACCTGACCTCGGTTTCATCGGTTGGATCCGTTGAATTGATTCGTGAGGCAAAAGAAAAGGGAATAGGCATTACTGCCGATTCAACCCCACATCACCTTGCCTTGACCGACGAATGCTTGCTGGGTTATGACGCGAACTCAAAAACAATGCCACCCCTGAGGGAGGACTTGGATCGAAAGGCAATCTTGGAGGGTATAACAGATGGAACGATAGACTGCGTGAGTAGTGCCCATGAGCCATGTCAAAAACATGAGAAAGAAGTGGAGTTTGATTTGGCGCCTGCGGGGGTGATTGGATATGAAACAGCTTTATCCGTCGTACTCGGTGAATTGAGAAAAAAGATTAAAGACCCCTTTCCTCTTATTGCCCGATTAATGTCATTCAACCCATCTCGGATTCTTGGAATGAAGCATAGCATTGCCGAAGGGAAAGTGGCGAACCTATTTGTTTTCGATCCAAACAAAAATTGGACTTATGATGTAAATTTTGGAAAAAGTGCCGCAAAAAATTCTCCCTATCAAGGTATTGAGATGAATGGTTCAGTCCTAACGACCTTTTCTAATGGCAAAAAGGTTTTTACATACAGTTAGGATGCAGTGCTTTTGGCGATAAACCTACATATTGGCGAATATGCCAATTTGACCCTATCGCTGATAGGGGTGTATCTCAGTATTAAGGACCGTACAAAACCTAATTATTGGAAAGGACTAAAAATATCTAAATATATACCCTCCTGGAGTTTGTGGACCTTATTTTCCGTCATTATCTTCACTTCTTTTGTATTAAAAATAAACATATTTTTTATTTTGTTACTTTGTTCACTTTATTTTTATCTGAGTAATTACGATAAAGTCAAAAGTCCAAAAAAATATTGGAGATTATCTGTTATCGTCGGAACCGTACATACATTCAAGGTATGGCCAGTTCTTTTTATTGTTGGATTGGTTTCAGCTATTGTACTAGAGGGTTATGATGTTCAAACACACGTGCTTGAATTAAAAAAAGGGAATTATACTAATATAGTATATATAGTTATTACAGCCTGTTTATTTGCTCCTATAACCGAGGAAATAATATTCAGGGGAATGTTATATACATTATTTAAAAGAAGAATAGGAGTTTTTTGGGCATGCGTAGGCAATTCAGTTTTATTTTCATTAATACATTACAATATCCTGTCATGTGTTGTCTTGTTTGTTTTTAGCTGCTCACTAACATACATATATGAAAAAGAGTCTAGTTTATTAATTCCCATAATTAGCCATTCGGTATTTAATGGTCTTATGATTATCCTAATTTTGCTATGAATATTGTAAGTAATGAGTACACGGTTAGTAATACCTCAGAAACAGACAGTGTGATTCAGAGCTTTTGTGAACAGTTAAAACCATCCACCACCGTACTCCTTAATGGCGATATGGGAAGCGGGAAAACATATATTTCTACCCGAATAGCTTCCTTTTATGGTATTTCGAACTTGAATAGTTCCTCATTTCAACGAGTAACTTTTCATGGTGGACAAATAAACCTAATTCATTGCGACTTTTACAGAAGTCCATTTAAATATAACTTCTTTATTGAAGAAATAGAACCATTAATGAAATCTCCTTGGATACTGCTACTTGAATGGTTCTCTTTAGAATATGTCCTTACAGAAATGGGTCATATTCACCAAATATTTACTAAAAGCACCGGACGAACAGAACGTGCGATTAAGATTAGTACATATTAATTTACAGAAACCGAACCGTCTGCGAACTCAGTTATGTATCCCTCTTTGACCATCCACTTTAATTCAACAAGAATTATCTTTGGATCTAAATTCTCAAGTTTTTCATTTCTGATAATTTGAGATTTTTTGTTTTCCTTTGTCTCTTTAAGAAATTTTAAAATTTTCTGAACCCTTTCAGTCAATTGTTTTTCGTCTGGTTTATTCCTCTTGTAGGCACATGCATAAGTGTGCTTTTTTTCAGAATACTTGAAAATGAAAAAATTACTTTTCTTAAGGTTTACAAGGCATGATGTAAACAAACTGTTTATCCAATTCTGTTTAAAGCTAAAGTATTGTTTAAATTGTTCATAGATAGAGGGATTTAGATTCTTAATGTCAGAACCACAAACCTTTATGATTTTTTCTTTTTCGAAAAATGAACTGGGAAGGTCGTGCAACAATTTAGATCTTAACTGATCTATACCTTTGTACCATGTATTATCTTCATTTTGGAATTTGAACTTGTAAATTATCAAGGGATTTTCCAACCAATCTTTAATCTCATTCTCATCCTCGACCTTTACTAAATTCTTCACAAACTTGTCGTAATTTTCTCTAATTCCATGTAAAAAAATGTGTTGTTTTACCATTTCATCGTAGCGATGATAGTTGTTTGGTGGTAGCAAAACATTTGTTTTATTACATTTGTAGGCATAACCGAAATTCTTATTGGGTTTGTCTTCTATATCCAATTCTTTTGTAAAGCATTCCTCAAATCGGTTTTTCAATAAATGGTCAACTGCTTCATTTGCAGATGAAAAAATCTTTTGATCTATTTTTGTTTTGATAAATGATTTTTCTTCATCATTTTTGAATCTGGCTTTTACTAGAAATCTTTCATTTTTTGATGAAATTGTTTCGCAAATGTCCGACAGGGCGTAGGAAACACCAGTTTTTCTCATTTCCTTTTTAATTTTTTTCTAAAATATTTATTTGTGGTAGAATTTGAAAATCATAAGAAGTAACAATTTTTCTTTCTGTAAAACTGTTGTTTTCTCTTTTGTTTCCACGAAACTTTTCTTTGGAAGTTTTTTGTCTTGCATGCCCCTTTTGTTTCCTAGGGACGTCTTTATAAGAACTTGA
>MDTB01225145.1_pt1 | contig 18889 bp, 16 predicted proteins | sample 811161 | NCBI WGS metagenome assembly MDTB01 (sample SAMN05326650, study PRJNA326480) | marine metagenome | isolation source: seawater | place: Mediterranean Sea | collected 2009
CCAAAAAGGTTGCTAAGAAAGCTCCGGCCAAAAAGGTTGCTAAGAAAGCTCCGGCCAAAAAGGTTGCTAAGAAAGCTCCGGCCAAAAAGGTTGCTGGCAAAATGGCCCCTGCTTTGGAAACCAAAGCTAATAAGAAGCCAAAAAACCGAATCGACACTCCTGAAATTCGGGAGAAAATCCGGGAACTCATTAAGCTTGCTAAGGAACAGGAATATCTCACTTACGATGATATTCACGAAATTCTGCCCAACAACCTCATTGAAGAAGAAGACATCAAGGCCATCCTTGAAAGGCTCCGTCAAATGGAGTTCGAGATCATCGATGCTTCCGAGGTTGACCGTTTCAAGGATAAGAAGAAAGGCGATCTTGATTCCGAAGAGGACACCAAAGACCAGAAACTCGACATCCTCGACGATCCCGTTCGGATGTATCTCAAGCAAATGGGTCAGGTTCCTCTGCTTACTCGCGAGCAAGAGGTTGAAATTTCCAAGCGAATCGAGGACGCCGAAATCGAGGTCCAAAAGTTTCTACACCTTTTTGGGTTCACAGCCAGCGGATACCTCGCCCTTGCCGACAAACTTATGCGCGGCAAAGAACGCTTCGACCGAGTTATTCTCGATAAGAAGATCGAAAGCCGTGAGCGCTACATGAAAGCCCTTCCAAAGCTTTGTGATCAGGTCCGATCCACTCACGAAGAAACCACCGCAATTATCAAAAAACTCTCGGCCAAAGCACCCCGAGGCAAAAAGAAACTCGAGACCACCCTCTCGAAGAACCTTCAAACTATCGCGCGCCTGTATAGCCGCTTCTACTTCAAACAGAAGGTCATCGAAGATTTTTGTGATGTCGTAGCTGAGTATCAGGAGAAAATTTGGAAATACTCTCGCAAGAAAAGCGCCGAAGCCGGGACCGCGATCAAGGAACTTTCCCTCGAAGCCTGGCACAACGTTGAGCAATTTGAGGCCACTAACAAGAGTCTTCGCCTTTGGATGCGTAAGGCGCTCAAAGCCAAGACCGAAATGGTCGAAGCTAACCTTCGCCTCGTTATTTCGATCGCCAAGAAGTATACCAACCGTGGACTCTCTTTCCTAGATCTCATTCAGGAAGGCAATATGGGCCTCATGAAGGCGGTTGAGAAATTTGAGTATCGTCGTGGATACAAGTTTTCGACCTACGCGACCTGGTGGATTCGTCAGGCGATCACCCGCTCCATCGCCGATCAAGCCCGGACCATCCGTATTCCGGTTCACATGATCGAGACCATTAACAAGCTAATGCGTGTGCAGAAACAGCTCGTGCAGGAATATGGTCGCGAACCAACTCCAGACGAAATCGCCGAGGAAATTCACCTGCCCGTCGAGCGGGTCCGCGCGGTCCTCAAGATGGCTCAGCAACCCATCTCGCTCCAAGCCCCCGTTGGCGATTCCGACGACACTTCGTTCGGCGATTTCATCGAAGACAAATCAGCCGAAAATCCAATGGAGGAAGCTGGCTTCGCAATGCTCAAGGACAAGATCATCGAAGTTCTCGATACTCTAACTGAGCGGGAGCGCGAAGTTCTCGAGCAGCGCTTCGGACTTAAGGATGGCTACTCCCGAACTCTTGAGGAAGTTGGCCGCCAGTTCCAAGTCACCCGCGAACGAATTCGTCAAATCGAAGCAAAAGCACTCCGGAAGATGCGACATCCGACCCGTATACGGAAGCTAGAAGGCTTCATCGAATTACCCATGTGAAAAATTAAAAAAAAGCCCGCCGGTTGGAACACCACGGGCTTTTTGGAAATAACGATTTTCAAATGCAGCACAACCAATTCGAGCACGCCGTCTCCTCAATTATCGAAAAAGAAAAACGCTTTGAACCCGGGGCCTACTTTCTTGTCAGGGAAGCTCTTGATTTTACGGTCGATCGTCTTTCCAAGGCATCAAACAACGAAAAGCGCCATGTTAGCGGACACGAACTCCTCCTTGGGTTCCGAGACTACGTTCTACAGGAATACGGACCGATGGGCGCTACCGTCCTTGAGGACTGGGGCATCAGAAAATGTCATCATGTTGGAGAAATAGTATTCATCTTCATCGAACATGGGGTTTTTGGGAAACAAGACTCCGACAAGCTCGACGACTTTGGCGAAGCTTACGTTTTCGAGGAAGCCTTTAAGGCACCTTTTCTCGCCAAAGCGTAACGCATTTATTTCCCATCATAACAAGTAATCTGGAAACCAACTCTATTTCTTCCAGTCCCGCCAAAGCCACCTCATCATTTCAGGAAGTTTTGCCCCTGCTGCCTTTGATCCGTGGAAACACTTTCCGTAATGGAAGTGATAATCGTAATCTGAATGGTTTAACGCTGCCGCCATCTGTTTGTTAGCAAGTGGCCAGTTTCCATACTTATTATCGAGATCGTTTTCACCCGCAAGAAGGTAAGCACGAATTGGCTTCTTTTCCATCTTGCGTACCATCGGCGGATAATTGTGCCCACCCCGGATATCGACAAAAGTCCCAACCCAAATCAAGGCCTTGCGAAATGATTGCGGCTTCTCCCAGCAAACCGTCCAAGCGCAAATTCCACCTGACGAGCCACCTGCGATTCCTCGCATCTTCAGATCATCGCTAATGGAATAGCTCTTCTCAACCTTAGGAATAATTTCCTCTAAGAGAAACCTCGCATAGGTATCCCCCAGCGAGTCATATTCCACACTCCGATTTCTTGGTTTTTCTTTCAGCCCCTGATCTTTAAAGCGGCCAGGATTAATAAAAATCCCAAGAGTCACGGGCATCTCACCATTTGCGATCAAATTATCCATGACCGTTGTAGCCCGTAAGTTTCCATTCGGATCAGCGTGCCGGAGCCCATCCTGAAACACCATCAAAGCCGCCGGTTTTGATGCGCTATATTGAGCAGGCACATAGACCAAATACTCCCGCTCCGTTTCTGGATAGATTTCACTCTCATTCCAGGTGTGCTGAGTCACTCTTCCCTGAGGAACCTGTTGTAGCATCGAATCCTTGGAATACTCGTAGCTCTCCACCTTTGCCTTTCCCTTTTCCAATACCTTCCCGTCCCCATCACGGATCGACCATTCGATGATTTGAAAATTCTCGAACAACTGATGCAAGCGACCATTTTTTAGATCTCCAATTCGCTTGCCGGTCTTTTCGTTAAAAACTAAAATCGCAGAGGGATTCTTGCTCACCCAATGCACCATTAGTCCCTTGGTCCAGCTCTTGGCCGACATATTTCCGACTAAGCACAATAAAATCACTAGAAATTGCTTCATCCTAGAAAGATGCCTTTTCTGGCCCTGGGCTGGCGAGTAAAGAAAGCAACTTACGATTAGGCTTCCAAACTCCATCACTGCTTGCTCTTCTCCAAAGCAGCTATGACCCGCCAAAAAGTCATCGACTTGCTCGCCATGAGCAGATTCGCCAACCTCCCCACCGTTTGGTCAAATGGCCTTCTCGGAATTCTCATCGGCATAGGCATTTTCCAAGACCAAGCCCACATTTGCCCAACTTGCATGGCCTTACTAGGAATTGCCCTTTCCTTTCTCTACCTTGGCGGATGTTTTTTCAACGATTGGCATGACCTCGACTTCGACACTAAAACCCGCCCTGATAGGCCCATTCCTTCCGGTCGTTGGTCTCGCAAAACAATCTTGATTTTCTCCCTTCTTCTTATGGGCGGCGGATTTATCTTTTGCTCCTTCGTCAGCCTTCCCTCCGGACTCTGCGCTGCCGGCATCGTCTTCTGTATTCTCGCTTATACCAAGTGGCACAAGATTCACCCTTCTAGCTTTTTCTTTATGGCCGGAGCACGCGCCCTCATATACCCGACAGCAGCCTTCTCTCTCATTTCTTGGGGGCAGTTCACCAAGACTTCTTTCGATAGCTCCTTCCTTATTCTTTTACTTGGACTCGGACTCGGTGGATACATCCTCGGAATATCCCTCACCGCCCGGGCCGAAACCTCCAAAACCCCCATCAGCGATTCACAGAAAATATTCCCTATTCTCTGCCTCTGCACCCCCATCTTCTTTTTCTCAATTCCCCAAATCGCCTCGCAAAACGGATATGCTCTGATTCCGCTCATCCTTTTCATCGGAATCCTCGCAATCATTGTCAGAAGCCTTCGTGCTTGCCACAACGTCGGCGCTTTTGTCTCCCGGGCTCTTGCTAGCATTCCCCTGGTGGACTATCTAATCGTCTTCCCCCTTGCCCCAAACCTTGTCATTCTGTTTTCCTGCCCTCTTTTAGCTATCACCGCACTTGGACTTCAAAAAATTGCCCCCGCCACCTAAATGATACTCGCCATCGAATCCTCCTGCGACGAAACCGCAGTTGCTATCATCCGGCGGGATGGCCAAACGGCTGAACTCCTGACCTCGCTCATATCATCACAAATCGAGATCCATCGCCAATACGGCGGCGTTGTCCCAGAAGTAGCCTGCCGTAATCATGCCCAACGAATTCGCCCCCTAGTCCAAAAAGCTCTCGATGACGCCGGAGTCAGTCTCGATGACATCACCGCTTTCGCCGCCACTCGTGGTCCCGGACTAGCCTCATCCCTACTCGTCGGCCTCGCTTTCGCGAAAGGTCTTGCGGCTGCCTCGGCAAAACCCTTTTTCGGCATCAATCACATGGAAGGCCATCTTCTCTCGCCATTCCTTGAAGAAGGCACAATCCCGCCACACCTCAGCCTCATCGTCTCTGGGGGACATACCATGCTCATTTCAGTAAAGGCACACGGACAATATCAACTTATCGGCCGTACCATCGATGATGCCGGCGGCGAAGCCTTCGACAAGGTTGGCCGCATGCTCAAGCTCCCCTACCCCGGCGGCCCTGAAATCGAAAAACATGCCCGCGAGGGAAACCCAAAATCCTTCGCCTTTCCCCGTGCCCACCTTAAGGGTGCTCCCTTCAACTTTTCCTTTTCTGGTCTTAAAACTGCTGTTCTTTACCAACTCGAAAAGCTCGACGATCCCCAAGCTCACCTCGCTGATCTTTGCGCATCGTTTCAAGATGCCGTCATTGATACCCTCGTCAAAAAAACGCTTAAAGCCGCTCGTCAAACCGGCCACACCCTGATCACCCTCTCCGGCGGAGTTGCCTGTAATCGAACTTTACAAGAAGCCCTTACTCTTGCTGCGCAAAACGCCGGAATAAAAGTCCAGCCCACCCCACCGGCACTCACCACCGATAATGCAGGCATGATTGCTCTCGCCGCCCTTCTCGCTTCGGAAAACCGCCCTAGCGACTCTCTAGAAATCGGTATCGATCCTAATCTAGTGCTTGCCACTCCGTAGCTGTGCTACTCCGCTTGACCTAATAAGATAGGATCAAAAAATCGTAACTATTTTGGCCAACCCACATGGATATGAGTCGAATGACCATGGTCTCCCGGTCCGAAAGTTTGAGTCGCGCCGAGTTCACGGCAGCGCTTGAGAAATCCTCGCCAATAGCGATTACCATAACTCACACGCTGTCCATTGATTGTGTCGATATCAAAAGCAAGTCCAGCGTAATGACGTGAATTTCTGGCATGACTCCCCCCCGCTAAGGCAACTACCCGAAAAGTATACCCCCGGCTTGCAAGGTCACAGATAGCCCATAGCATTCTGTGATCGAGTCCCACATAGCCACCTGGAGCAGTGCCGTAAGAACTACGCTTAACAGCATAACCCGCAGCAGCATGGTTGAGGTTATCTAATGCAGACGCACCATCGTAACGACCGCTGACCTGACGAGGAAGCCAACTTATCCTATTACAATTCTTCAACCATTGCGCTGCCTTAGGGGTAGGGTTCCTGAGATAAAATGTGGGAGGCGTAAGAGTACAACTCGAGAACCCCAAGCCACAACCGACTGCTACAGTAATTACACGAAGAAAAGGGACGAGACGCTTCACTTGCCTAAAGATGCCCATTTTGTCCCCAATGGCAATGCCATGATCCCTCTCTTGTTTTCCGGAGTGCTCAGCGCTATACCTTTCTCATAACCATGCGCCTGCGGACAGTTCTCGCCCGAACCAAGCGTCTCGTATTCCGAGACGCGCGTGAGGGTCGTCATGAGAAAACAGCCCGGGCACTATCTCAAGTCTTTGCATCCTTTATTGACCACGATGGTCATGCGTCGCGACGAGAGCTTGAGATCGTTTATGATTTTGTGCGAAATGTCTTCCCGGATGTCGATCATGGCATTCTCGGAAAATCGCTAGAATCTGCCGTTGCAAGGCCCCAGCCGATTGATGAAGCACTGAAGCATCTCAAGAAAAATCTAAACACGGAACACCGGATCCCCCTAGCTCTCCAACTCTATTCAGTCATCAGGGCAGGCGGAGACACTCCCGAAGAAAAAGAAAAATTCTCCGAGGTTATGCAAGCTATCGGGAATAGAAAGATCACCGAGGCAGTCCTGAGTGAACTCGGGCAATTTAACGCACCAAAAGACAGTCTCTTGGCAAGAGTAGACTTTGGCTCTGATAAATCATGTGACGTCCGCCTAAGAGACGACGATGACACGCCCCGGTTTCGCTGTTACCAGGCGGGAGCACTGATTCTTATTCGAAACCTTCACGATCAACCTCTCTGGGTTAGGGGCTATCAGCTCGACTCAGATCGCCTCTTACTAATCCGACCTTCAGACGAAATCATCGCGGGAAGATGGCGCTTAAATTACAACGATCTCATCTTCTTCTTACAGGCGGAAGAAAAAGGCATTCCTCCAGCACTCTTCCTCATGGAAGAAGACGAGGAGCTCACCTTAAGCCGAAACAAGTCACGTATGGCCGTAGCCAAGATCGCCTTCGGGCATCGCGTCCACATTACCCCACTTAAAAACGAATGTCTTACCAGCAGTTCACATAACCCTCTCATTACTAAAACCACCTATGAGCTAGATTACCATGACGTGATTCGTGTGGGCAAAAAGGAACCACTCGTCCTAGAAGCCCTGAGGCGGCTCACACAACAAACTGGACAGCGATTTGTTCTTCCAGCGGGACGTCGAAGGGTTCGTGTTTCAAACGACCCCAATCGACTCTCAGGTGACAGCCTGCTCCTTACACCCGGTCTTGCTGGGCGCTTTGTTTTAGAGCTTGAGTTCGACCCTAAAACAGGAGTTGGCGAGATGAAGGTTATCGAATCAACCGAGGCTATTCTAGTCAATGGCCAACAAGTCAAGGAAGAGCCCTTACCCGATGGCTCGATGATTCGTCTGAGCAATCGTCAGGCCCTTCGCTGCCGCTTCTCGGATAACATTCTTGATGAAGAAAGGAACCTCGTTCGCCATCTTGAAGTCGAGAATCTCAACCACCGTTTTTGGAAAGGCGGCAAAGCCATCGATAGCCTCTCTTTCCGGCTCGAGCGTAGTCAAATGATGTGTATCATCGGTCCTAGTGGAAGCGGGAAAAGCACACTTCTTGAAATCCTGGCCGGTCAACGAAAACCAAGGAACGGACAGGTTAAGCTGAATGGCATCTCACTTTACGACCGCACAAAAAGACTCGCTCCCTTAATTTCCTTTATGCCGCAGGAAGATGCCCTGACCGAGCAGCTTACCGTTTACGAGCACCTTGTCCATGCTGCTGCGATCCGCCGGCCCCACCTCTCGATCGAATCGATCGAGAAACGCGTAAACTTCCTCGTTGGTGAGCTAGGACTGGAACGAATTAGTCATCGCCGGGTCGGTAGTCCAGAGTCCAAAAGCCTCAGCGGAGGTGAACGCTCTCGGCTAAATGCAGGGCTCGATTTAGTTGGAGGCGGTGAGATTTTTCTCTTCGACGAGCCCATCTCGGGGCTTTCCTCAAAAGATGCCGAAAACGTCGTCGATGCCCTCCACAGCTTCGCCCAAGACAAGATCGTGGTTGCCTCCCTTCACCGTCCCAGCGAGAAAGTTTTAGAAGCTTTTGATACGGTCCTCCTCCTTGATCGTGGCGGAAAAATGGCATACTTGGGACCGCCGAAAGATCTGGTAAATTACTTCCAGCAAGCCGCCAGAGATTTACAGATCGAGCGACAATCCGATCTCAGCCCTCAGGGAGCCGACTTTGTTTTCGATATTCTCGAAAGCACAATGCTAAAGCTCCACACACCTGGTAAAACACGCAGACGTTTCCAGCCCGAATTCTGGCAAGAAAGATTTGAGAATCACCGCGTAATTGACCATCTCTCGCTTTCAAAAACTAGCCCCATTGCTGATGAGCTGGATTTACCAACTGCCGATGACCAAGTCGCGGCGCCCGAACCTCCAACTCACGGACGTCGGCAAAAGTGGATGCTTTTTAAAACCCACTTAGCACGGGCTGCAAAATCAAAATTCCGGCACCGGGAAACTTTCAACTCTATTTTGGTGGAAGCCCCTCTACTCGCAGGACTGATCGGCCTAACCTTGAGAGCTTCTCCCGATGGTAGCTACCAATTCCATTCGGCTCTTCATTTACCCTCTTACCTTTTCCTAGCCGTAACTGTCGCGATGTTTTTCGGTCTCACCAATAGCGCTACTGAGGTCCTAAGAGATCGTCCGATTTTAAGACGCGAGCGTAATTGTAGGCAACACCCCATTCTTTATCTTGGCTCAAAATTTGCAGTGCTCATTCTAACTGTAGCAATTCAATCCGCGGTCTTCATCGCAGTTGCACATCAGATTCTCGATCTTCATCACATGTTTTGGAATCACCTTGGCTGGATGATCCTCACGGGATCCTGTGGAACTGCGCTGGCCCTTATGGTCTCGGTAATTTCGCGATCCGAGCGCACTGCCTTAGGATCCATACCTTTGATTCTTGTCCCACAAATTCTACTCGCAGGCGCCCTCATTCCATTCACTGAGATGAATCGCGGACTTTTTGTCGGAGGAGATGAAGGTCGTGATAACGGAGGTGAACCGGTTCCTTCAGCCATCATGCCGCTGCGCTACGCCTTTGAAGGAAGCATCGTGACCCAAGCCACTGGCAATCGCTTTGAAAAAACGAGAAAGCCCATCCAAGACAAAATCGACACACTGAAAGGTAAAGAAGAGCTTCTACTATCAGAAGAGAACGAGCTCAAAGAAGCCGGAAATAAGATTGGGGTTCTCTTTGCATCGATTGCAAAAACCTCCTCGCAAGCGGACAAAATCCTAAGTGATCCGCTTGAGCAATTAAAACAACTTCAAGAGACGGAGATGGAAGGGCTTGAACCCGAACTTGATCGTGATACTCGCTCAGTCTCTCAATTCTTTGTGAACGATCGAGTCGAAAACATGGTAGATCTTGCCGAGACCCTGAGACTTGACCGCAGGAGAAACGATAAACCCAATATTTTCTTGGCAAAGGAAAAGCCACTCTTTGGCGTCACTCTTAGCACCCAATGGTATTGCCGAATCTTTTTAGTCCTCCTAACAACTGCTTTCCTTCTCCCGGCCGCGAGCTTTCTCAACTACTCACTCACCCGGCGTTAAAGAACGCGAAAGCGCTGTTTTGAAGCTTCGGCGAATCATCATGAGCGCTTCGGAGTTTAATGGTCGGGCGACCATAAGCCCTGCGATAGAGAGTCCTTCCTTAGATTCTAGAGGAAGAATTTCTATCATTCGATCCCTAGCAATCACGACCTGAAGAAGCCCCCTGGATTCACCTGCACCTTTATTACTTGATGCCAGTGCAAGTGATCTCGCTACTTTGATCAGTTTCTCACTTCCAACTTCATCAAGCACAACTACCCCCTTCGGATCGCAGACAAATACAGCTAGAATAGGAGTCTGTTTTTTGAGCCAATCTGAAAATGTGCCAAGGGCACGAGGCAGCGAAGGAAGTCCCCCCGAAGAGCGCTCAGCCTTTTGGCTGGTTGCGACTTTATGTGGAGCAACTTGATTTACAGGAGATGTTGAGCCAACCGGAGATGCTTGTCCTTCATGAAACGGATTGACTGGCTCGGAGGCAATCGGTTGCACCGGCGGACCAGGAGAGTCAACCGGGTTCGAAAGAACGGGCTCTCCATCGAAACCTTCAAAACTCTCACCAAAAACTGATTCGTGAGAAGGGATTTGTGATATCGGAGTTTTAGCTAGTAAACCTTCGGCAAGCGACCTGACTTCGTCTGGGTCGAGCCACTGACTCACAACTTCGTTTTCGCTCATTAGTCTAGGTTGGGATCGGAGGATTGATGCGCTGCTCTAATTCAAGACGGAGCTGCTCAAAAATTGCCAAAGTCTCTGCACCTTCCGCCATCACCCCAACAGGAAGCCCCCGCGCACTAGCTTGCACATATAGATCATTTCTGGGGATTTCAGTCTGCATCACCATTTCCTCTGGAAGAAGTCCCCGAAGTGCTTGAGCAGATTCTAAACTCTCGGAGAGCTCCTTTTTCACCATCGTCAAAACGACTCCAAGGATCTGAAGGCTGGGATTGACAGCGCGCATCCGAGTAAGTGCTTCAAGCATCTTGGGAACTGAACGAACACCAAGTGGTTCGGATTGCTGAGGTACCATTACCCCACTCGAAACTCCAAGGACATCAGCGGTGACACCAAATAAACCTGCTGCTGTGTCAAAAATACAGACGTCGTATTTCATTGCTCGGATTTGTGAGACAAACCCCCTAATTCGATGGACGTTTCCCGCAACCGGACCGCTCCCAAATTCGTAGGCACTGCTCTGACCAGCCGCAACAAGACTAAATGTTGGAAGACGGGTAGGCACAATAAGCTCTGCTACATTCATGACTGGATTCTCGAGAAAATCGTAAAAGCCAGAGAGATGGCGCGATTGGCGAGTCAGGGAAAGTCCCACTGATCCCTGAGGATCGGTATCGACAAGCAAGGTTTTGCGCCCGCTGCGAGCAAAGGCATAGGCTAGATTAATGGAGAGAGTCGTTTTTCCGACGCCTCCCTTTTGACTGGTGATGGCTAGAGTGGTCACTAAAACAAATCTAAAATGAAATTCGGGAAACCTATTCCTGATTGGCCTCGAGCAATGGAATCATTTAGAAGCTCCTTTGTCTGGTCATTTTCTCTCTATTTCTTACTTTCAAGGAGCCCGAACAGGGGTGGATCCATCATGCGCACCTATTTTTCAATCCTGCCTCTTCTCTACTTTTTTCTGTTAACATCATGTTCAGATGAAAAAACCAAGAAAGAAAAAGATGTTGAAAAAGACTATTTTTCCAACACCCAAACTACGGACGACGTCAATGATTTTAAAAATGAAATGGCCACAGGCGAGACTGATTTCCTCAGATCATTGTCCAACCACCAGATCGCTTGGCAAAAGTGGAATCACAAGATCCTTGAAAAAGCCAGGAACACGCAGCGCCCAATCTTTGCTCTTTTGTGCTCGCCTCTGGGAAGCGCCTCGCGCACCGTCGTTGACGAGCTAAACGAAAATCGAGCCCTACGGGAAATAATCTCAAGTCAAGCGGTCTGCACCGTAATTGACTCGTCTGTAAACCCCGAAATAGCGAATTTGGGATATCGTCTCTCCAACGAAGAGAAAAGAAGCGCCGCTTTTCCCATGATCATTTGGTTCAGCCATGAAGGCTCACCCATTGCTTCAGACCCAGTAGGGAACATCTCAGGTAGTAAGTTGAAGGTCATCGTTTCGAACCTCGCAAATGTGATCGAGGACCTCTGGAAAAAATCCTCTCGATACACGGTTGAAAATAGCCGCAGCGAAAATGAAAAAAGACAGCTTCGCATCGAACCAAATATCGAGGAACTTAAACAGCCGATAACGCGTAATGAACTTTTTCAAAAAGAAACCCGCCAACTTAGCTCTCTTTACAGCTTCGGAGACAAAAATCTAGATTTTATCGGGGGATTGATTCCCTCCAGCAGTATCGAACTTCTCGCTATCGGATCACATTCGGCAAGTTTGCCCGGAGACGTTCGCGAAAAAAGCAGAGAAGCCGCTAAGATAATGACCCGCGAGCTAACATCGGGCGCTCTTAAGGATCACCTCACAGGCTCTTATTTCTACGCACGAAGAACGGATGATTGGACACTCCCCTTTTTTTCCAAAGACCTCCTTTCCCAAGCCAAAGTCGCCGCAACATTAATGAAAGTTGGTAATCTTCTCGGAGATACACAATTTACTAACCAGGGTTTAGAATTACTCGAGCTACTAGAAAGCGAATGGCTTGCGAAAGAAATTTCCAGCAAAAGCCCAGAGGGTAACGCTGATATGCCCGGGGCGTTTCTATGGGACTATAGGACTCTTAAAAAAATTCTCAGTCCAGACGAGTTGAAGGTGGCCACTATCGCATTCTCACTCGAACCAACCGGCAACATTCCACTCGAAACCGATCCTCTTGGAGACTATTACAACCTCAATTCACTCCGGAGTAAGACTTCCAGCCAGGAAGTCGCTGATAAACTTCAACTTTCGGTGGAAGTAGTTTCAATGGCCTTGACGACCATCAAATCTAAACTGCTTACACATCGCAGGAACCAAATCAAAACAACAAGTGAAAGCACCTTGACGGTCAAAGATCTAGCCTTGGTCTTAAGAGCTCAAATCCTGAGAGCCAATCATACTGGGTCATCAGCTCACCTCGACGCAGCGAAGACAACCGCAAATAGAATTTTATCTAATTACTGGAAACCCAAAAAAGGACTGTTCCGTATTTCGGCGAATTTAACAATGGTCCCCGCAAGATGCCATGACGCCATGGTAGTTGGTCGATCTTTGAATGAACTTTACCAAGCAACTCTCGACCAACATTGGCTGAAAAGCGCAACTGCAATTGTGGACCATAGTATTGAGCAATTCGGATTTTCGGGGAAAATCCTAACCGAATTGGCACAAGAGGAACAGATTGTTCCTCTGAGGCAATTCAGCGTGAGTATGATTTTTGGTGAATCCACTCTAGGCATTTCCGATCAGACTTTGAGTCGACTTTATGCCCTGACCAAAAAAGAAGTTTATGGTGGCATTCTAGACGCCCACCGAAGATATATCGCCCGTCAGGCGGAAGGTAGAGTAGTCTATCACACCGACTACATTTCATCATGTTCGCTTGGTGATTCGGCTCTAGTGGCAGTTCTTCAGGGGGATATAAGCAGTCAACTTGGCAAACAATTCATTGCTACTCTGAATGCTCCAAAACATCTATCATTTCTCACCATTCGCCCAGAATCCGCGAGCCCGCTTCTCACACCCCTCACTGGTCTTCCATCAGCCAAAGGAACAGCTTCGGTTGTCCTGGTCCGTTCTGGCGAAGCCCTCGGACAGGTATCTACGATTGAGGAACTTACCGAACTTCTTGACTCAATCATCTCTGGCGAGTGAGTGTCTTCTCGTCCAAAAATTTTATATTCACTCTACTCTATGAGCAACCGCACCGCATCACAGGCACGTAATACCGCTGAAACTAAGATCAAGCTCAGCCTTAATCTTGATGGTTCCGGCAAATCCTCAATTGCCACTAGGATTCCATTTTTTGATCACATGCTAACCCTCTTTTCTCGTCACTCACTCATCGACTTGAATCTCCAAGTCGATGGCGATGTCGAAGTCGACTTCCACCACACTGTAGAGGACACTGGTATCGTCCTTGGTGAGTGTATTAAAACCGCGATGGGAGACAAAGATGGCATTCGGCGCTACGGACACGCCTACGTGCCGATGGACGAGACCCTTTGCCGCAGCGTCATCGATCTGAGTAATCGCCCGCAACTCGAACTCCGAACGCCTGAACAAACTGCAGATGCTCAGAACTTCCCATTTACCCTAGTAGAGGAATTCTGCCGCGCACTCTCTTCTAACCTTCGCTGTAATCTCCACATCGAAGTTCTTTATGGCCGAGACGGGCACCACGTTGCAGAGTCGATTTTTAAATCCTTAGCTGTGGCACTTCGCATCGCTTCGGAAAATGATCCTCGTCGAGAAGGTATCCCATCCACTAAAGAAGTCCTCTGAATCGATATGAAACTCGGAATGATCGACTACGGTCGGGGCAATCTTCGAAGTGTCATCAACGCCTGCAAGGCGTTGGGGCATGACCCGACTTTAGTTACTAAGCCCGAAGAGCTAGAACAATCCACGCACCTCATCTTCCCTGGCCAAGGATCTTTCGGAGACTGTATGGAAAGCCTGAACCGTCTGAGACTCGACAAGCCTCTTCAAGAATGGATCACAGCAGGAAAACCCTACTTCGGAATTTGTGTCGGCTTTCAGCTCCTTTTTGATGCCAGTGAAGAATCTCCCGGCACTGCTGGACTAGGAATTGTTTCCGGGACCGTCAAACGATTTACCAGCAAGAACATTAAGATCCCTCATATGGGGTGGAATGCCACCCTCCACACGAAGGAGAACTCTCCCTACTGGACAGATTTCAACTCAGCGCCTTACTTCTATTTCGTTCACTCGTATTACCCTGACGGCGTGGACCCTAAAATTGTCTCCGCAACCTGCAACTACGGCGAGGAAACCTTTTGTGCAGCTATTGAGCAGGGAAGCCTGTTTGCCACCCAGTTTCACCCCGAAAAGAGTCAACATGCCGGCCTAAAATTACTCGAAAACTTCTTGAATGCCTGAATCGCATATAAGGTGAAACGAGAAGAGCTGGCCAAATCCGCCCAGCTCTTGAGGAAGTAAAATGAAAGAAGGGCCTTAAATCAGGCCCGCTTTTTTAAGAGTCGCGTATGCACCATTTTTATTGATGGTCTTGAGCGCCTTGGCGCTGGCCTTCACACGAACATACTTACCGAGCTCCGGTACCCAAACCCGCTTGTTGTGAAGGTTCGGAGAAACTTTGCGCTTCACCGTCTTGGTCACGTGACGTCCAATGCCGCCTTTCTTCTTAGCCAAACCAGAACGGTGGATTTTACGTCCAACACGAACTTTAGAACCCCGGATGCTGCATACTCTTGCCATAAATCTTGAAAATTGGTGGATGGGTGAGATAGGCGAAATTCAGAATGGGTCAAGACGTTTCCGAAAATTCCTTAAGGTTTTTCATTCCCATTATTTAATCGGATGAACTGGAAATCCCCTTTCAGGTATGATTTTCTCGACATGTGAGCACTCTGATTCTCCTTGATTACCTGAAACAGCTGGAAAAACAGGGAGTCCACCATGTGGAAATCGACGAACACGCACGTTCGGTTCTTCGCGAGCTCTACACCCGCGGAAGTGCCCGACGTCCAGCGAAGCCCCATATCGTAGAAACCAACGAGCAATCGCAATTGAGCTCTATCGTCGCGCAAGGTAACACCGCATCCGAAAAAATAGCCTCCCTCGCTAACATCGCCAAAACTTGGCAACCAGCAAGATCCCTAGGCAGCCTCCGGGATATTTTGGTTTTCTCCACCGGTAATCCCGAAGCTGATTTTATGCTCGTCGGCGAAGCGCCTGGATTTCAGGAAGAACAAAAATGCGAACCTTTTGTCGGCCCAGCCGGAGAAAAACTTAATCAAATCCTTAAAGCTATGGGACTCGCACGCGAAAAAGTCTATATCTCCAATGTTTGTAAATTCCGGCCTGCCACCCGGAACCAAACCACTAATAATCGTAAGCCTTCCCCCGAAGAAATGGCAACCTCACTTCCATTTGTGAAGGCCGAGATTGATATCGTAAAACCAAGCGTCATCGTTGCGCTCGGGGGCAGTGCGGCTCAAGGCCTACTCGGCTCTGATAAAACAGTTGGCCAACTACGTGAATCCTGGCACCAATTCCAAGGAATCCCTCTCCGTGTTACCTACCACCCTTCCTATCTTCTGAGACAAGAAGACGGACTCGGCGAAAAACGCAAGGTCTGGGAAGATATGTTGGCTATTATGGAAAAACTTAGACTTCCAATTTCCGAAAAACAACGCAGCTACTTCAAAAAGTAATCAGCTTTGACTAAAATAAATCATTCCCGCAATTCCGGCTGTAAAGCAGTAGTAAGAAAAATACTCCAACTTCCCGCGCTTCACCGCCCCCATCACGACGTAAATTGCAAATAGCCCTACGAAAGCTGCCGCAATCGCGCCTGCAACATAGGGACCGTTAAAACAAGAATTGAGGGCTCTCGTAAATGATCCTGTCTGTTCCACTTGCTCCTTAAGAGTCAGAACAAATCCACCAAGGATAGCTGGTATCGACATTAAAAATGAAAATTCTGCAGCTTTTTCCGCCTTTACCCCGCTCACTAAACCGGCCGCAATCGTAGAGCCCGAGCGAGAAATTCCGGGCAAAATAGCACAAGCCTGACCGATCCCCATAATGACAGAACTCTTGAGCCCCAGCTTGGCAGCTTTCCCTTTCAGTATTCTTGGAACAAATAGGATAAATCCTGTCACAAGCAAAAGACCTGAAACAAACACCGGCTTACCGGGTGCAGCATCAAAGAAATCCTTAAAAAGCAATGCTGCGATCACAGCCGGAACTGTAGCCACCCCAAGCCAAACAATCATCATTCGTTCCTCCTTCATCTCGTTATTGAAAAGTGACAGAATCAACCTCCACAAGCTCTTCTTAAAAAAGATAAGAACGCTAACTAGAGTTCCGAGGTGGAGAATGATTTCAAAAGAAAGATCCGGTTGATGCCCTGCCCCCACGTTTCGAATCCCGAGTAAATACTGGGCTAGCACGATATGTCCCGAAGATGACACCGGAAGAAACTCCGCCAATCCCTGCACAATCCCCACGATAATCGCCTTCCAAATTTCCATACTTCTTCTGAGAATTAACCTTCCTCTCTCTACCCGGCAAGCCTCACATTCTCTCCCCCAAAATTTTATTTCGCATTTCCCGATCTCTCAGGTATGGTGATGCTATGAAAGCAACACTAATATTGTTCGCCCTCGTTTCATTTTTGGTTTCCTGCACTCAGAAGGGCAAACCAGTCGCTCCGGCAGCCAGCACCGGCAATCAATATGGGGTTCCAACTTCCGGAGCTCCGGGAGGTTACAATCCTCCCTACCAGCCGATCGACCCGATCAATCCTCCTGCAGCTCCAGTGCCCGCCCCTTACGGAACTCCCCCTCCCCCTGTTGCAATCGCTCCTTACACACCTCCACCCGCTACTCCAGCGCCAGCCCCCTCACCCGATTTAAACGGAAACGTTTACACAATTAAAGCTGGTGATTCTCTTTGGGGAATCGCACGTAAATTTGGAACGTCCGTAAACGCTGTTAAAGAAACTAATGGTATGACGGGCAACACAATTATTGAGGGGAAAAGCCTCATCATTCCTGGACGATAACCAAGCGGATTACAAACCTTTCATTAGTCAGTGGGCCAGACTATTCTCTGGCCCTCTTTTTTGTACCAATGAAACTTTTTCTGACATCCCTTCTCTCGGTCATTTTTCCTGTCCTCTCCCAAGAAATACCAAACGATAGAGAAAAGATCCTCGAAGCCCTCCTGAACGCCCCTGATCGAGTTTCCCTAAACCAAGCAATCAAAGAAGGAAAAGCAGCGGATCTCCCGGAGCAACTGTTTCTTGAAGCTCGCTTTGTCTTTCTTGTGAACGAAGATGATCGAGAAGCACTCGTAGCTCTCTCACCGGAACTTGAAGCGCACCTTCCAAAATTTTCTTCAGATGACACCATGCTCTTTGCTGTCAAAGAGGACTTCGCAAGCATCGTGCAATATACCAAGGCTCTCGCCGCCCTTCAAGAAAACGATAATGCGCTTTTCAAAAAACATATTACCGAAGCTTTTTGGCTAGCACCTTCCCACGCTGCCCAATTCGCTCCCTTGATAAATGTTAGGCGTATTAATGAAGCGATGGAAAAAATCACTCTTGATCTTAATAAAGAATTTGAAAACCAAAAATCGATAGGAGAGTCAAAGTCCTTAGAAAATATCGTCGGAGAATCGCCAGCTTTTCTCATACATTTCTGGAGTCCTTTCGTGAACCAATCCCTCGCAGCAATGGATGAATATTTTACGTTTTCTACAATTCTCATCGAAAATAAAATTCCCGTAGCCTCCCTTCTTTTAAGCGGCACAAGTGAAGCCAGACGAGCTGGAGATGATTTTCTTACTAAAAGGGCGGGACCAAACACCGGCTTCTGGCTTGTCGATACTGAGAAGTCATCGTTGGGGTCATTAATGCGCGTTTCCTCATTTCCAACTGTTGTTTTAGTATCAGACAAAGGAAAAATCCTCTTCAATGGGGACCCAAGCGATCGCCGTCTTTGGCAGACCTTAAAATTACTCAATCCAGAAATCACCCAACCTACGATAGATGCCGTACAAGCAAAAACGGACTCAAAAAGCACCTCGCCGGAAAAAAATGGTCAATAACGCCAGAAATATTTGATCAAAAGCATGTGAGATTAAACTTGAACTATGGTCCTGTATTCGGCTTTCTTATTAAAACTAATCCACTAGACCACCGTGTCCTGCTACGACGAACCATCTCCTCAAGAACTTCACGCCCTCGCCATTCTATGGAATGAGGGTCCAAGTACAGTAGGGTTCGTACATGAAATAATGAATAGCGACGGTGGTGATCGCACCTATACCACCGCTCTCGCTGTGATGCGGAACCTTGAGAAAAAGGGTCTCGCGATTCGGAATACACAGGGACGAGCACATGTCTACGAGGCTAAGGTAGATCGAGGAAGCATCCTCAGACCCCGATTGCTGAACCTCGTTCAAAACAGTTTTGGAGGAAGCCTTGGACAGGCAATCCTCTCCCTAATCTCAGTTGGCGTCATGACGCCCGAAGAGAAAATCGCGGTAACCCGCGTAATTAAACAGCACAAAGCCATGGCTGCAAAAAAGAAGACCACAAAAAAGAAGGCCGCCAAAAAGGCCGCCAAAAAACCCGTGGCTACCAAGAAAAAGGTAGCCAAGAAGAAAGTCGCTAAAAAAGCGGCTGCTAAGAAAGTAGCTAAAAAGCCCGCCAAGAAAAAGGTAGCTAAAAAAGCCGCTAAGAAAAAAGTAGCTAAAAAGCCCGCCAAGAAAAAGGTAGCTAAAA
>MDTB01079304.1_pt1 | contig 18887 bp, 17 predicted proteins | sample 811161 | NCBI WGS metagenome assembly MDTB01 (sample SAMN05326650, study PRJNA326480) | marine metagenome | isolation source: seawater | place: Mediterranean Sea | collected 2009
AGATCACGTTGATCTAGTCGTGCCTGGAGTTGAGGCAAATGGTTATAAAAATTTTACAAATAATGAATGGTTTTTTCCAATCCATTTCCCTGGTCATCCGAATGTTCCCGGAGCACTTCAGTTAGAAGCTTTAGCCCAAATGCTAACCGTTGCGATTACCACTCTTCCAAACCTAAAAGGCAAGGTAACACATGCATTGTCACATGTAGTTAAATTTAAAAGAGAAATATTACCAGGTGAAAAGTTTGTTATTAAGACAAAGGTTAAGTCTTGGTCTAGAGGAATTTGTATTGGAAGCGGAAAAGGATATGTAAATAAAGAGCTGGCTTGTGAAGCTGAAATGACAATAACTATTCCTGAAATTTTAGAAAAATATTTACCAAATAAATAATCCTTGTGGCAAAAAAAACTATACTAATAATTGGAGCAGGTGCGTCTGGCTCGGCTGCAGCTTGGAATTTAAGTAAATTTTCTGATTTAAATGTAATTTGCTTTGAACAAGGAAAAAAAAACAATTCAAACGAATATGATTACACTTCTGATGAATGGGAAAGAAATAAAATTATTAAATATCAAAAAAATCCAAACAAAAGAAATTCAACTGATGATTATCCGATAAATAATCAAAATTCTGATATTTCTTTAGCAAATTTTAACGGCGTTGGTGGTTCGACAGTAATTTATAATGCTCACCTGCCTCGATTTAAGCCTTCAGATTTTAATACATATAAAAATGAAGGAGTTGGGATGGATTGGCCTTTAAATTATAATGATTTAGTTAAATATTTTGAGATTAACGAAAAAAGGATGGGTGTTGCTGGTCTCCCAGGAGATCCCGCTTATCCTGATATCAAAAAACTACTTCTAAATGTAAAACTAGATAAATCTGGAGAATTAATTTTAAAAGCTTTTAGAAAATTAAAATGGCATTGCTGGCCGTCCTATAGCGGTATTGCTACAACAAATATTAAAGGAAGGAAAAAATTATCTAAAGCAAATGCAATAAATTCTTATCTTTCAGATGCTATTAAGAATGGAGTTAAATTAAAAACGAATTCTAGAGTAATAAATATTAAATTGAATAAACATGGAAAAGCCGCAGGTGTGTACTATTTTAATAAATATAAAAAGATAAAATTTCAAGAAGCATCGGTAATAATTCTAGCCTGCAGCGGAGCAGGAACCCCTAGATTAATGCTAAATTCAAAAAACAAATTTTTTCCAAATGGTCTCGCTAATTCTTCAATGCAAATTGGAAAAAATTTAATGTTACACCCATTAGGTTACGCCGAAGGGAAGTTTGAAAAATTTCTAGCCTCTCATAGAGGGCCCGAAGGTTGTTGTCTGTACAGCCATCAATTTTATCAAACAAAAAAAAATAATAATTTCAAAAGAGGCTACACAATACAAATTTTACGAGGACAAAGTGCTCTTGAAGTTGCTTTTAACGAAAAAAAATTTAAAAATCTTAAATTTGGTAGTAAGTTTCATCAGAACTTTTTGGATAATTACGGTCACTCAATTCCAATGGCAATTATATGTGAGGATTTTCCTGATAAGAAAAATTATTTAGAGTTAGATCATAAAAATAAAGATATAAGCGGGATGCCAGGAATTAAAGTAAATTACAAAATCAGTGATAATACAAAAAAAATGCTTTCTCATGGTATCAATAAATGTAAAGAGGTTTTAAAAACCGCAGGTGCGGTAAGAATAAGAAGTTTTGGACCTGTGAGAGATACCGGTTGGCACATAATGGGAACTGCCAGAATGGGATTAAATAAAAAAAACTCAGTAGTAAATCCTTCCTGCCAAACACATGATATAGAAAACCTGTTTATAATTGACTCAAGTGTTTTCACAACTTCATCTGGCGTAAACCCTTTGAATACAATTATGGCACTATCTTTAAGAGCAACTGATTTTATTAAACATAATATTAATAAACTATAATAAAATGAATCTAAAAAAACTTAAAAGTCAGTCAAAATTATTTTTAGATTTATTGATTCCTGAAGATAGAAAAAATAAAATGCCATCATTTTCTCAAGCAGTAAAAATTACTAAATTTTTAGAAAAAGTAAAATTCACAAGATCAAAAAAGGATTTTAATAGTTTTTTATTAATTTTAGATCAGTTTAGAAAAGATAAAGATATATTAAATGATGAGTCAAAAATTCCTTCTTTTTTAGAAAAAGAAATATTAATAGAATATTATTGTTCCAAAAAAGTTATTAAACGTTTAAAAAATATTACTTATAAGTAAAAAAAATTAAATGAAAAAAATTTTTAAAAATAAAGTTGTATTTATTACAGGAGCTAGCGGAAATATAGGTTTAGCGATCTCAAAGAATTTTATTACTAACGGAGCCAGAGTTATATTGCAATATAACAAAGGGAATAATGATTTTAAAAGATTTTGTATAAAAAATTCTGCAAGCATTATAAAAAAATTAAAAATTAATTTAGAAAATGAAAGTGATTTAGAAATCAAAATAAAATCAAGAATATCAATAAAACAAAAAATTGATATTTTAATAAATTCAGCAGCTGTTGCATCGGGTTCAATTTTTGAGATGACACATATTTCGAATATTAAAAAGATTTTTCAGATTAATTTCTTTTCACAGCTAAAAATTATTCAGCTAATTATAAAACATATGAAGAAATCTGATAACGCATCAATATGTAATATTGGGTCTATATCAGGCATTATCCCACAAAAAGGAAATATATCTTACGGTACAAGCAAATCAGCCTTAATCTTTGCAACCAAAATTTTATCAAAGGAGTTATCAATTTATAATATCAGAGTAAATGCAATTGCACCTGGAGTTGTTACATCGAGAATGGCAGATATGATGGATAAAAAAGTTAGAGAAAAAACTGTGAAAGACTCACCTTTGGGTCGTGAGTTAAAACCTTTTGAAGTAGCAAAAAAAGTTATATTTATAAGCTCTGATAATGCTAAAAAAATTAATGGTCAAATTTTAAAAATAGATAGAAAGTAATACAATATGAGAAATAAACAAAAGAAAATTCAGATAGCCTCCAATAAAATGAGACGAGCAATATTGGAAACAAGTTTCAATTGTGGAGCATCTGCCCATATAGGCGGAGCATTATCAATGGTTGAAATATTGGCATGCCTGTATCAAGGTGTTTTAAATACTAAAGGAAAAAACAGAGATATATTCATTTTAAGTAAAGGTCATGGCTTTTTAGCGCTTCTATCAGCGCTTTATATAAAAAAATTTATCTCTAAAAAAAAAACTTATGACTTTTCAGTCTAATGGAAGTGAAATAATAGCTCACCCAATAATGGACCCAAAAATTGGAATTGAATCATCTAATGGAAGCCTAGGACAAGGATTATCTTTCTCAATAGGTCTTGCTTTAGCAAAAAAGAAAAAAAAATATAAAGGAAATATATTTTCATTATTAGGTGATGGAGAGTGCTACGAGGGATCTGTATGGGAATCCGCGATATCTGCAACAGAATTAAATCTTGATAATTTAACAATCGTAATTGACTGTAACGGTTTTCAAAACGATGGAAAAATAGGATCAAAAATGAATTATAAAGATATTTTTAAAAAATGGAAAGGATTTGGGTGGAACACAATTTTGTGTGAGGGGCATGATATTGCGAAAATTTTAAAAGCACTAAAGTCCAAGAAAAAAAATGTACCTACTGCTATAATAGCTAAAACAATTAAAGGTAAAGGTGTTTCTTTCATGGAGAATAATAATGATTGGCATCATGGAAGATTAACAAAAAAACTTTACAAAGAAGCTATAAAAGAGTTGAAAACATAATGTTTTATTTTGAAGAAAAACAAAATTTGCAATGGTCTAAATTAGGCCCAAGAGCGATGTTTGGAAAGTTTATGTTGGATATTGCAAAAAAAGAAAAAAAATTGCTAATCATATCAGCCGATTTGGGAAGATCCTCCGGTCTCGATAGATTTAAGAATGAATTTCCTAATCAATACTTGTCAGTAGGAATAAGTGAACAAAATATGATTGGAGTTGCCGCTGGATTAGCTAGAGAGGGATTTAAAGTGTTTGTAACTTCTTTTGCACCATTTTTGTCGATGAGAGCTAGCGAACAAATTAGAATGAATTTAGGGTATATGAAGCACAATGTTAATTTAGTTGCTTTAGGTAGCGGTGTAGGAATGGGATATTTAGGTAACAGTCATTTCGGTCTAGAGGATTTGTCCATTGTAAGAGCAATTCCTAATATAAAGATTTCCTCACCAGCCGATCCAGCAGAATTAGGAAAAATTCTTTACGATTATACATTTTCCACCTCAGGTCCAAGCTACATTAGATTAACGGGAATACCAAGTAGTCATCTTTTATATAATAAAGATTACGATTATATTTTTGGAAAATACAAAAAAATATCTGAAGGAAATGATGCACTTATAATTTCTACAGGATCTGTTTCAGGCCAAGCTAAGTTAGCTAGTGAAAATTTGAAAAAACAAAATATTAATGTTGGATTAATTAATTGCCATACAATTAAACCTTTTGATGAGGGAATTTTATCAGAAATCCATAAACACAATAATATTATAATTGTTGAGGAACATTCGATAGTTGGAGGTCTTAACTCCATTATTTCAGAGCTATTATCAAAAAATTCTATTCATAAAAAAATATTATCAATAACATTACCGGATAAATTTGGCCCAACTGGTGATTATAATTATTTGCTGAATTATCATGGTTTAAGTCATGATAAAATTTTAAGTCAAATAAAAGAGTTTCTAGCCACTTGATGAAATTATTTAGTAATTTAAAAAAATTTGGATCAAAAATTGCCTTAATTGAAAAGGATAAAAAAATTTCATTTAATGAACTAGAAACTTATAAAAGAGGAATACACTCATTTAAGCCAAATTCCTTAGTTCTTTTAATAAATGATAATTCTTTTGAGTCTCTGAAATTTTATATTGTATTAATGAAATTAGACAAAATTTCATTAATGTTAATTGATAATAATACCAATATTAATTCAGTAAATGAAACAATCAATCTTTATAAGCATGAGTATATAATTTTACCAAAATCTAAATTTAAACTTATAAAAAAAGAAACAGAGATTATTTCAGTAGATGGTCATTATTTATTATTAAAAAGTAATAAATTAAATAATAATATTAAAATAAACCATAATAACAAATTAATGCTTGCAACATCAGGTACATTGGGCTCGTCAAGATTTGTAAAACTATCTAATAAAAATCTTAAGTTTAATTCTAATCAAATTATTAAATATCTGAATATAAAAAAAAATGATCAAGTAATTACAACAATGCCTGTAAGTTATAGTTATATGCTGTCAATAATAAATACTCATTTAGACAGTGGTTGCACAATTCATTTAAATAATAAGTCTATTTTTCAAAGAGATTTTTGGGAATATTTTAAAAAAAAAAAAATTAATTCATTTAGCGGTGTTCCATATCACTTTCAAATTTTAGAAAAAAATAATTTTAAATTTTTAGAAACCAGCTCACTTAAGTACATTACCTGTGCAGGCGGGAAGCTAGAAAAAAGAATAATAAATAAAATTTATAAATTCTGTATTGCCAAAAAGCTAAAATTTTTTTTAATGTACGGTCAAACAGAAGCATCACCAAGAATATCCTATCTGCCTTTTAAATACTTAAAACAAAAAACTGAAAGTATTGGAAGGGGTATCGAAGGAACAAAATTATGGGTTGAGGATCATAAAAAAAAACAAATAAAAACTTGTAATAAAATTGGAGAATTAGTCTGTAAAGGAAATAATATTTTCAATGGCTATAGTGACTCAAGAAAAGATTTGTCAAAAAAAATTACCAATAACAAAATTTTGAGAACAGGTGACCTAGCTTATTTTGATAAAGACAAATTTTTTTATATTTGTGGGAGAAAATCAAGATTAGCTAAAATATTTGGCATAAGAATAAATTTGGATGAATTGGAAAAAAAACTATCTAATAAATCTGAGAAGGTATTATGTAAAGCAGGTATAAATAAAATATACTTATATACAACAAAAAGTTATAAAAAGAATTTGATGACAAAAGCGGAAAAAATTACTTTACAGAATAAGAGTGCTTTCGAAGTCAAAATTTTATACAAGTTTCCAAGAACTAATTCAGGAAAAATAAAATACTCGTTATTAAAAACAAATGAAGATCAGGCTCAATAATTTACTTAAAGAAAAACCATTCTCTTTAAAAAAAAATAAAAAAGATTCAATTTATTTAAAGATTCAAAAGCTTTTGCATGGCCATCATTATAAATATTGCAACGAATATAAGAAAATTTCTGATCATTTATTTAAAAAGCCAAATAATAAATCAAATTTAAAAGATATGCCTTTTTTACATGTAAATCTTTTCAAAAAATTTGATTTAAAAACAAAATATTTTAAAGATAAACCTAAAACTTATTCCTCTTCAGGAAGTTCTGGAAAAAAATTGTCTAAAATTTCGTTAGATAAAAAAACTTCTTTATTGCAATCTATGACACTAAAAAATATTTTTTCTGATTTAATTGAAGGTAGAAATAGTAAAATTTTATTTTTTGAAAATGAAGATATTCTAAAGACAGAGAGAAAGTTTACAGCTAGAGGTGCAGCGGTAAGTGGATTTATGCAATTGGTAAATCATCATTATTTTATTTTAGACAAAAAAAGAAAAATAAAGATAAATTATTTGAAGAAAATTTTAAGAAATCATAAAAATGAAAATATAATTTTTTTTGGATTTACAAGCGATGTATGGACTTCATTAATTCAAAATTCAAATAAGAATAAAATTAAATTTAATAAAAATAATTCAATTTTAATTCATGGAGGAGGCTGGAAAAAACTCGAAAACAAAAATATCAGCAAGAAAAAATTTGATAATTTTGTTAAAAAAAAATTAGGTGTAAAAAAGATAGTTAATTATTATGGCATGATAGAACAAACCGGATCTATTTATTTAGAATGCCCCGAAGGTTATTTCCATTGTTCAATATTCTCAGATATATTAGTAAGAAGTGAAAATTTGGAAATTTTACCAAATAAAGTTCCAGGTATTATACAATCACTATCAATTATTCCATTAAGTTATCCAGGACACAATATTCTAACAGAGGATCAAGGATACATCTTAGGAGTCGATGATTGTAAATGTGGAAAACTTGGAAAATATTTTTTATTAACTAATCGAGTAAAAGGCACAGAAATTAGAGGATGCAGTGACGTTTATAATTAAAAAACTCCCCCCAGAATTTGACAAAGAATTAGGTCCTTATGAAATTTTTGAAAAAAACGTTATTAAATTTTTAGACGAATTGTCGAAATTAATTTTAAACACAAAAAAATATAATAAATTCAATGATTTAGCTACTTTTGCATTTTGGTGTAGAAAAAAAAATATAAATGCTATTTCAAAAAATTACCAAAGTAGTAATTTAACTATAGGACGAGGTTGGGTTTTACATATTTGCCCATCTAATGTTCCTATGAATTTTGCATATTCTTTAGCCTTTGGATTGATTTCAGGTAATAATAATATTGTAAAAGTTCCTTCAAGAAATTTTTTTCAGGTTAATCATTTGTTAAATGCAATTAAAAAATTAATTAAAAAAAAAAATTTTTTGCTTATAAAGAAAAAACTTATATTTATTAAATATCAGCGTAACGACCAAATTTCTTCTGAACTATCAAAGATAGTTAACGCTAGATTAATTTGGGGTGGAGATGAAACGGTAAAGTTATTCAAAAAATTTGAAACAAAACCTCGATGCATTGACTTAAATTTTTCTAATAGAGTTTCTGGGGCAATAATTGACTTAAAATCTTTGAAAAATTTAAATTATAAAAATTTATACAATTTAATATTTAAATTTTATAATGATAGCTATTTAATGGATCAACAAGGGTGTTCATCTCCACAGGTTATATTCTGGCTTGGAAAAAAAGACAAAAATATGATCAAAATTTTTTGGAAAATTCTATCGGATATTGTGAGTAAAAACTATAATTTTGATTATAGTTTGGCTGTAAGAAAAACAGAATTAGCTTCTGATATTATTCTTAAAGAAAAAAATCTAAAAAGTATTAATTTTAAAGATTTAAAAACAGTAAGGTACCGAATGAAAAAAGTAAAGAAATTTGATAAACTTGATAATAGTTTTGGAACTTTTTTAGAAATAGATATAAAGAGTCTTAAAAAAATTAACACATTTATCAATGATAGATTCCAGACTTTATTGTATTATGGAATAAAGAAAGAGGAATTACTTTCTTTAATTTCAAAGAATAATTTTAAAGGTATTGATAGAATAGTTCCTTTTGGACGCGCATTCGATATGAACCACATATGGGATGGATTTGATATAATTTCATCATTATCTAGAAAAATAAGTGAATAATTTATGAACAATAAAATGCTGAAATCTATTTCGAAAACTTTAAGAATCAAAAAATCATTTTTGATGATAGATAAAATAACAAACCTTGTCGTAAAAAAAAAATGCATAGGACATAAAAAAATTAACTTGAATGATTGGTTTTTTAAGTCACATTTTATTGATGAACCAACTATGCCAGGAACCTTATTAATTGAGTCTATGTTACAAACTACTGCTTTTTTGATTTATAAAAGTATTAAGCTAAAAAATGAAAGATGTATAATCACTTCTACGCAAACAAAATTTTTAAATAAAGTAAATAAAAATGGCTCTCTTAAAATTTATTCAAATATCATAAAATATAAAAAAGGAACCATTCAATGTGAAAGTTTTATAAATTATAAAAATAAAAAAATTTGCTCAGCTAGTTTTTTATTTATAGTACCAAGTGAATTTAAATTATGAAAAAAATTCAAAATAAAAAAATTTTGATAAATAAAAAAAAGAATAGTGATATAGATATTTTTTTAACTTCCGATCAAGTTACACCTTCAGATTTAAGTAAAAATGAAATAATGATCAAATCTAGTTTTTCATCGATAAATTTTAAAGACTTGCTTGTATTAAAAGGAAACCCTGGTTTAGTCAGAAGATTTCCTCATACACCTGGAATTGATGTTTCTGGTACAGTAATTTCTTCAAAATCAAAAAAATTTAAAGTGGGCCAAAAAGTTCTAGTTATAGCAAGGCCATTTGGTTTGACAGTACCCGGAGGATTTCAACAGTATGTTAAAATACAAGATAAATGGGTTGATTTATTGCCCAAGGGTATGACCTTAAAGCAATCAATGATATTAGGAACTGCAGGTTTTACTGCAATGATAGCCGCTCTAAAGTTAAAAAAACTTAAATCAAAAAAATCTATTTTAATAACCGGAGCCTCAGGAGGTGTTGGAATTATATCAGCATTAATTTTAAAATCATGGGGACATAAAATTACTGCATGTGTAAGAAATAATTCCTTTAAAAGCGAATTTAAAAAGATAGGCATAAAATCAATAATAAGTTTGAAAGAACTTACAGTTGATAAAAATATGCCTCTTCTTAAAGAAAATTATTCTGCTGTAATTGACAATGTTGGTGGCGAAGCATTTGGATCTGCTCATCGTCAAGTAGAAAAGAAAGGGATAATTTGTTTGATTGGAAATGTAATTGGTGAAATAACAAGCTTATTTTTGCTACCATTTATTTTGAGAGGAATAAATATTCTAGGTATTAATGCTGAAATTGTATCAGAAACAAGAAGAAAAAAAATATTTTTTGAATTAGTTAAATTTTGCAGAGAGCAAAAGTTAAATAAAATATATATAGAAAAGGACTTAAATTATTTTAAAAATGAAATTTTTTCAAAGAATAAAAAAAAATGCAAAAGAATATTAATAAAGCTTTAAAATGAATATTGCTATTATTCCTGCCAGAGCAGAAAGTAAAAGAATAAAGAAAAAAAATATTAAAATTTTTCACGGAAAACCTATTATCGTTTGGTCAATACAAGAAGCATTAAAGAGTAAGTTATTTAGCAAAGTAATCGTATCAACCGACTCTAAGAAAATTGCTAATTTATCAAAAAAATATGGCGCTGAAGTCCCATATTTAAGAAGCAAATCTTTATCAAACAGTACAGCTAATATAAATGATGTAATTTTTGATGTTCTTAAATACTACAAAGATAAAAAAATATTTTTTAATTATGCTAGTTTAATTTATGCTACCGCCCCATTTTTGAAAAGCCAAGATTTAAAAAAAGGTTTTAATATTTTAAAGAAAAATAAGAAATTAGATTATGTGTTAAGTATTTCAAAATTTAAATCAGCTTATTATAGATCCTTAAAAATTAGAGGAAATAAAATAAAACCCGTTTTTAAAAAATATATTTTTTCAAAATCACAATTAATAAAAGATTTTTACTTTGATAACGCGCAATTCACAATTGGCAGATCTAAATCTTGGTTAAAGAAAAAACACTCTTACATTTCAAACACTTCTTATGTTTACATTCCTTCTCACAGATCTCAAGACATTGACACAATTGAAGATTGGAAAAGATCTGAAATATTATTTAAATTATTAAAGAAAAAGAAATAATGACAAAAGTATTAATCACCTATTTGTCAAGTGATATAGAAAATGAGTTTAAAGATAAAGATTTAATATATCTAGGCCCAATAACTAATAGAATATTAACATCAATTAATAATAATCCAAAAATAACTTACGCATTTAATAAAAAAAATAAAAAAGAAAAAATTGAATCTTTAAAATATTGTGAAAGTGTATTTGAAAAAATTTTTAATAATTTAACAGACAATTTAAATGCTATACATGAAATAAATTACTCAAGAAGAATATGGAAAATTATTTTTGGGCGCTGGCTAAAAGATTTTATATACATAAGCTATAAAGCTTTTGTTGAATTTGATAATATTTTTCAAAAAAATGATATTCAAAAGACAATATCATTAAGATCTAATAATGAGGAACTAGTTACAGATAATTCAGCATCGTTAATAAACTCCTGTTATTCAATAGAATGGCATAGTAAACTTTCTACTAGAATATTAGAACACATGAATATTAAAAATATTCAATATTATAATAATTCAAAAATTTCTCTTAGTAAAACTTTAGTAAAAAAAAATTTAAAACTGTCTTTTGTTAAATCAATAATCAATCTTATAAATAAATTTAATTTTAAAAAAAGAAATTTTCTATTTTATGACACTAGTTTAAGTTTTTTTGCGGAGAAGAAACTAGAATTACTATTAAATGAATTTCCAAGTAACATCGATTTTTTTGATAATATTCAAGAAAATTCAAAAATTAATGATGGATTAAGGAGTAGTATTAATCTTAATTTTGGAACCAAAAATAATTACGAAAAGTTTTTAGAAAAAAATTTAAGTATATTCTTACCTAAATATGTAATTGAAAACTTTAGAGAAATTAATGATCGTATAAAAATGATGAAATTACCACAAAATAAAATTCAAATTATAACTGGATTAGGATTTATAAATGAATACTTTAATTTATATGTTGCTAACGTACTTAATAATAATAAAGACTCAAATTTAATTATATTCCAACATGGAAATATTTATCATACTCATTATGTCAATGATTATTTATTTGAAATGCAGGAGGCAGATTTTATGTTAACTTGGGGACCTAAAAACAAAAAAAATCAGATACCTGCTTGTAACACCAATGTAATAAATGAAAAAATTTTTAGTATTAAAAAAACTAAAAACAATAATCTAACAATTATTTTTGATAAAATAATAACGCGTCCGCTACCATATGATTTATCTCTTGAAAAAATTAATAATTTTAAAAAAACAAACGATCTAATCAACACACTACCGGAAAATATACAACAAAAAACATATTTTAGATTTTTTCCCTCAAGCATAAATTTATTAGACGATTATTTAAAAGTTAATTCTTTAAAAAATCAAAATATTAATATTTACGAAAAGCAAGAAAGTTTTAAAAATATATTAAAAAAAAGTAAAATATGCCTATTTAACTATGACTCGACAGGATTATACGAAAATTTTTTAATTAATGTTCCTAGCATTTATTACTGCACTGATAATTTTTCTGACTTAAAATTCGAAACAATCGAAGAATATAATAAATTAAAAGAAGTAAAAATTATTTTTACAGAAGAAAAAGAGTTGACCAAGCATTTGATTAACATATGGGATAATCCAAGAAATTGGTGGAACAATAATCAAACTCAAAAAGCGATTAATGAATTTAATAACAAATTTAACAGACCCCCTAAAAACCCATTTAATAAAATTGTCAAATGTCTGAAGAGTATTGAATTAAATTAGCTTGGTAAAAATTATATTTATCTTTTAAAAAAAAGCTTTACTACTTCTAAAAGGATTAGTAATCCGTCTCTCGCAGCATTTACTTTTTTTTTTCCACCAAATCTTTTTCTTTCGAAACTTGGGATCGAACAAAAGTTTAAATTTTTAAATTTCGCTTTAATAGGTAATTCGACACATATTCTATGATCGATGGATTTAAGTTGAAGATCTGAAAAAGACTTGGTTTTTCCAAGAACATAATTATACAAAATATCAGATATTCCTAAAGAGAATAAAACGTTTCCTAAAGTGGTAAAAAAAAAATTTCCCAGTAATGTAATTAATGTATCGTCATCGCTTCCACCACCTGGTTTTTGGTAACGACTTGAAAATACAAAATCTAAATTGTCATTTACGCTTTTATTGTATAATTCTTGAAGAAATTTTGGATCAGTTGAACCGTCAGCCATAAATATGCAAAAATATTTTGTTTGAACACTTTCAATACCTTCAATGATAGCAGAACCAACACCGGATTTTTTTTGAAACATAATTTCTACTGTTTTAAATTTTTTTGCTTCCTCAATAGTTTCATAATCATCTTTTAAAACAATTATCTTTTTTTTACATGCGAAATTCTGAATTTCTTTGAGAACTAATGGAAGAGACTCCTTTTCCTGCTTTGCGGGTATGACCAAAGTAAGATTTTCCATAAATTAATTATAAATAATTGATGAATAAATGATGATAGTTTATAAAATTATATAAAGATACTTTTTTTTTATATAATATGATTAGTTTAACTAATAAAAAAATCTTAATAACAGGTGGATCTGGATTTTTAGGTTCAAGCTTGATCAAAAAGCTTAAAAAGGAATTCAAAAAAACAAAATTAATTATTCCGCGAAGTAAAGAATTTAATCTTGCAAAAGAAAATGATGTCAAAAAATTATTCAAAAAATTTAAAAAAATTGACTATGTAATTCATTTAGCTTCTTCCCATGGCGGGCTTTATTACAATATTAAAAATAGTGGTTCAATTTATTACACTAATACTATCTTGAACTCGCATTTAATGCATTACGCAATGAAATCAAAAATAAAAAAATTTGTTTGCGCAGGCACTGTAGATAGTTACCCTAAGAATATTTCACCTCCTTGGAGTGAAAGTGATTTTTGGAATGGTTTCCCTGAAGAATCAAGTGCTGCTTACGCCTTTTCAAAAAAAATGATGGTTATCCAAGGTTACGCTTACAGGAAACAATTCAATTTTAAAACTATTAATCTCCTATTCATGAATTTATACGGTCCAAAAGATAATTTTAATTTGGATCGATCTCATGTGATCCCGGCTATAATTAAAAAAATTTATTCTGCTAAAAAAAAACGTAAAAAATATATTGAATTATTCGGTAACGGTAGTCAAAAAAGAGAATTTTTGTTTGTTGATGACGCAGCCGACTCCTTGATTTTGGCCTTAAGGAAATATGATTCTCATACACCTTTAAATATTGGAACTGGCAAAACATATTCAATAAAAAGTGTTGCAAGAAGATTAATTAAATACATTGATCCTAAAATAAAAATAAGGTGGAAAAAAAATATAGAAACTGGAATTAAAGTTAAAAATTTTAATATTAGAAGAGCAAAGAAAATGATTGGTTTTAACCCTAAAGTCTCTCTTGATGAAGGGTTAATTAAAACTATAGAGTGGTTTAAAAAATGAGATGCAAAAAAAAATTAAAATAATAATTTTATTAATATCATTATTTGTTGTTATTCTAGCTGTATTATCGTTTTCAAATAAGAAAATCGGAAAGAAAATATTTTTTTTATTAAATAATGAGTCCCAAACAATTGTCTTATCTATATTTAATAACGATAAAACAACCAAAAAAATTCAAAATGATATAAAATCAAAATTTTTACCTGAAACCCAACAGCTTAAAGTAGATGTAAGAAAAATAAGAATAGAGAATTTGAAGGAAAATAAAGTAGGTTACGGGGGGAAAGCTAAAACAAAAAAAAGTTTTTACATTGAAGAATATAAAAATAATATTTTTATATCAGACGTGTTTGGGAATATATTTTTTTCCTCTTTAGATAATTTAAATAAAAAAAGTAAGAATTTTAACAAGATAGAAAATAATTTGAGCAATATAAAAGTAAAAGATTTTTTATTTGATGAAGGTTTTATATATTTATCAACCGTACAGAATGATAAAAAATGTAATAAAATTAAATTATTTAAATCAAAATTAAATTTTAAAAAATTAATGTTTAAAGAAATTTTTTCATCACAAGATTGTGATAAACTTTACAATATTCAAGCAGGAAGAATTGTAATTTTTGAAAATAAAAATGAAAAATTTATTCTTTTAGCAACAAATACAGATGAAACCTCAGAAGCTGGAAAAAAAGAATATATATCTTATGCTCAGAATCCTGAATCAATTTTTGGAAAAACAATTTTAATTGATTTAAAAGATTTTTCTTATAAAATTTTTTCTTTAGGGCATAGAAATATTTTAGGTCTTTATTTTGATGAAAAGAGTAAATTTATTCTTGCAACCGAGAATGGCCCCGAAGGAGGTGACGAGATAAATAAAATACGAGTTAATGAAAATTATGGTTGGAATTTATCTTCATATGGTGAAAGTTATAATAAACAAAGATCGGATAAACCTAATTATAAAAAAAATCATAAGAGACAAAATTTTAAGGAACCTATTATAAGTTTTATCCCGGCTATCGCTCCAACACAAATAGTAAGAATTCATGATAATTTTTCTATAATGTGGAAGGATAATTTTATAATGGGATCATTAGTTGGAAAATCTTTATATAGGATTAAGTTTGATGATGATTTTAATAAAGTTTTTTTTATAGAAAAAATATTCATTGGTGAAAGAATAAGAGATGTTGTTTTTAGTAAAAGCCTAAATGCTATCTTATTGGCAATGGAAGATTCTGGCTCGATAGGAATTATAAAAAATTTTGAGAATAGTCACTTAAGGTAAAATTAAAATGTCTTTAAAATTTTCGAAAAACGAAAATAAAAATTTTTTTATTAATTTAATAATAATAAATTTATTTTTTTTAATTCCTCTTTACTTATTTGGAATTAATCACTATGAGGAAAGTATTTACCATTATTTCACGTTAGAAGTTTTATATCAAAATTACTTTAATCCTTTTATTTTTTTTTATGATTTACTCGGACCTGGATCAAAATTTCCTATTGGTCATGGTTTTTTTTATTTTTTTCCTTCAAGTTTTTTTATTAAAAGTAAATTAATATTCTTTTTTCTAACAGTTTTTATCGGAATAACCTTACAAGCATTCTATCTTAATAAAGTACTAAAAATTTTTAAATTTGATACGACATCTTTTTTATTTCCTCTTTTATATTGTTTAAGTATTACAAATATTTGTTTCATTTTTGATTTTGATTATTTAGACCATTTTTTGGGCTTTTCGTTTCTTCCAGCAATTTTATTTTACTCAGTTAATTTTTTTAAAGAAAAAAATAAAAAGGATTTCTATATTATAGTTTTAATAATTTCCTATCTCACTTTAAATGGACACTTACCATATAGCTTTATTATTTATTTATTTATCATTCTATTTTTTTTGTTTAATAAAAATTTTTTTTTATTTAAAAAAAGTTTTTTTTATTTTTCATTATTAATTGCTTTTTTTATTTTATTTGAATTTTTATTTTTTATGACAAGTGAACTATTAACTCATTGGACTATTAATCGATCTTCGGGTTGGTCGTATCAATTCAAACATTTTTGGTCAGGATTTTATTATTTTTTACAATTTTTTAATGATCATATGATAAATCTTAATTTCATCTCTGCCAATTATACATCTAGCTCTACGGTGTTTATGCCTTTTAGTGGTCTTTTAATATATTTTAGTTTTATTGAGTCTGTTGTTCAAATGATTAAAAAAGAGTCAAAGAAATATTATTATATTAATTTTATTTTTTTAATTTTTTATTTTTTAAGTTCACTAACAATCACAAAAATTTTCAAGATATTAAGCGGCCCATATTATCTAAGGGACATTTGCGTTTTCTTATCAATTTTTTTATTTATTTCTTTTCTGCAAAGAATTAATGGAAAATATCTGAAAAATATTACTTGTTATTTTGTTTTAATTTTTTCTTTAGTTTTTTACTTACAAAATATAATTCTTTTGAAAGATTTATCTTCAGTTAATTATCTTAAAAAAAATGTTAAAATTAATGAGGATGCTTTATACAAAAAATTAAATCAATTGAATCTTAATGAATTTTCAAAAACCTACTTAAGTCCAAAAATTTACGAACATTTTTCAGGCCACATCAAATTTGATGATAACAACTTAGAAATATTTGATAATGCAAATATCTTTCAATCAACTGATTTAATCCAATACAATATTTTTCCATTCAATTATAATTTTAAAAATTCATCAAAAAATAATCTCGTTAAACCGGATAGCAAAATGTATTCATTCATAAAATCTAATTATAAAGAAATAAACGATGCCCATTTTACTAATATATTTCTAATTAATAATTTGCTAATTTTAAATTCTGAATTAAGTGAAATTGATATAAATAATTACAAAATTATTTTTGAAATACCTTTTGAAAAAGATAAGCTAATATTTTTAGAAAAGAAAAATAAGTCAAAAATAATACTTAAAGAAAAAAGTATTTCAAATTTAGAAAAAACAAACTGTGGTGAATTTGAAACTGTTTATTGTTTGTTGAAAAATAATAAAAATGATTTTTCTTTTTCTAAAGATATAGAAATTACAAGAAACAGTCTAAATAATTTTACAATAAAAAATTCATCTTCAAACAAGTTAAACTACGTGCTTCCATTTCTTTTTGATAAAAATTGGAGAGTAGCCTCGAGTAAATTAAATGGTTTGAAGGAAACTTTTATGTATGTATCAATCGAGCCCGGCCAGACATTAGAATTATATTACCAGAATAGAGTGAGATTTGTTTTGAAATTAATATCTATTTGCGCTTTTTTATTTTTAATAATATTAATTGGGAGAAAAAGTTTTTAAATAAATAAGATTAAAAATTATGAATAAAAATGTTTAAAATGCTTTAATGTGTTTTATAATTACTTATATATCTTCTTTTTGAATGATATGGCCTTTAAGTAAATTTTTTCTTACTTTTTTATTGATGACTTTAAAAAATTCATTAGTTCTTAAACCCTTGTTTTTATAAACTAATGCTGGTTTTATATTTTGATAATTAAATTTTGACCCCTTTTTAATATTGCTTCTACAAACTAGTCGTCTAGATAATATTTTATTTAATATTTTCTCTGAATTATGAAGCTTTTTAATTGGTTTTCCGATACTTATCCTGACTTTTTTACACAAATCTATAAGTTCACTTAGCTGTTTAAATTCTAGAGAAGCAGCATGATCTGGACCGGCCATTTTTTTATTAAATGTTGAATGCTTTTCAATCACATTTGCACCCAACGCTACTGCGCCCACTGATCCGGCTAAACCTTTTCCGTGACCCGAAAACCCAATATCGGTTTTTAAAAGATTTTTCAAAACAGGGATACATGACAAATTTTTATCTTTTTCTGAAGATGGGTAGGCAGAGGTACAATGAAGAAACATATGTGGAGTTTTAAATTTTTTAAATATTTTTTGTGTCGTAATAATTTCTTTATAAGTGCACATTCCTGTACTTATAATTGTTGGTATTCTTTTTTTTGCAACGTAATTGCAAAAATGAAAATTATTCGCATCAATACTTGCGATTTTAAAGGCTTTAACTCCTAGTTTTGATAAAAAATCTACACTTTTTTCATCCCAAGGAGTTACTATTAAATCAATTTTTATTTTTTTACAAAAATTTTTAATTTTGTAATAATCTTTTTTTTCAAGTTCTAATCTTACATCTGGGTAAACCCACTTACCGAATTTAGGCATTTTCTTAGGTATATCATTTTTATTTTTACTTAAATAACCATGGGGAGTAGGAATTTTTAATCCAAAATTTAACATATCATTAGCATCTCTCTTCTGAAATTTAACAGCGTTAAAGCCAGCTATCTTTGACTCTTTTATCATTTCTAACGCTATTTTTAGTTTGCCATTATGATTTATGCCAATTTCTGAAATAAAATAAGGATCATCAGATTTATTTAAATATTTTTTTTTAAAATCTTTCACCATATTGTTCTTCCTCCATCAATTATTAAGTTTTGTCCAGTCATATATGAGTTTTTTTCATCTGTTAAAAATTGAATTGCACTTTTATACTCATTTTTTTTAGCCCATCTATTAAGAGGAATTTTATCTTTTTGATTTTTTATTAAAAAACCAGGTTGATTATTCAATACAGCTCCTAAGGACAGCGTATTACATCTTATGTTTTTATGAGCCCAAAAAGTTGCAATATATTTGGTGATCCCATTGATCGCATGTTTTGAAATAGAGTAAGAAATTGGTTTAAAGTTTCTTACATTTCTAATATTTTTTTTTTTATCATAAACTCGTTGATCAGGTGCATTTATTCCTAGATCAGATGAAATATTTACTATAATACCTGATTGGCCA
>MDTB01039205.1_pt1 | contig 18882 bp, 28 predicted proteins | sample 811161 | NCBI WGS metagenome assembly MDTB01 (sample SAMN05326650, study PRJNA326480) | marine metagenome | isolation source: seawater | place: Mediterranean Sea | collected 2009
GCGTGGGGCAACTCTAACCCTGTCTTCCATACTAAAGTGGCTGTAGACCCTCCTGGGTTCTTCTACAGGGAGCCCAGGGATAAAAATTATGAATGAACTGATTGAAAAAATTAATAAATGGTTTGAGGATAGAAATCTTATCCAAGGTAGCACAGATAAAGATCAAATATTAAAACTGATGCAAGAGTTAGGTGAACTATCTGACCATGCGTGTAAGAATGAAGATATTAGAGACGACCTAGGTGATATGTTGGTGGTGATGTTGAACATTATGAAAAGAAACAACTTCACTGTAGAAGAATGTTTGGAAATTGCATACAACGACATCAAAGACCGTAAAGGAAAAATGGTTGATGGCATCTTTGTAAAAGATTGACATACAGTCAGAAATCAAATAAAATATTAACATGGCACTAACTCCAATAGTAATTGAACGCACATCCAAAGGTGAGAGAAGCTATGATATTTTTTCTCGTTTACTTAAAGATAGAATTATAGTAATGGACGGCAATGTTGAGGACCACATGGCAAGTGTGCTCTGTGCTCAATTGTTGTTTGCTGAATCACAAGCCCCTGAAAAAGAGATTACAATTTATATCAACAGTAGAGGCGGATTAGTTACAGCAGGAATGGCTATCTATGACACAATGAAATATATCAAATGCGATATAAGAACTATTGTGATGGGTCAAGCCTGTTCAATGGGTTCATTATTAGCCTCCGCTGGTACTAAAGGCAAACGATTAATGTTACCTCACGCTAGACACATGATACACCAACCATTAGGCGGTGCTTCAGGACAAGCAACAGATGTTCAAATACAAGCCAATGAACTTTTAAGATGGAAAAAAGAACTTACAGAAATATACGTAAAGACAACAGGCAAAACATACAAACAACTAGAAGCTGATATGGAGAGAGATAAATTCATGACAGCAGAAGAATCAGTTGCATACGGACTAGCAGACGAAGTTATAACAAATAGAGACAGTGATGGCAAAGAACAAAACAAAGACTAAAAAGCCTTACCTTAAAGTAATGATGGTTCCTGAAGATTCAAAAATGAAGAATCATGGATATTTTTATTATGCAAAGAAGCCAACCAAAGGTGAAAAGAAGAACGATAAATTAAAACAAAGAAAATACGATCCTATCACTCAGAAACACATTTGGTGGGTAGAAAAGAAACTTCCCCCGCATTCAAAATAATTAAGCATTTTTAAACAGGAGATTTTTGTACATTCTTTGTTTCTCAACTGTTTTATCAATCTGCCAACCAAAAGAATTTATTCCGGATCTGTTACAGTCATTACAAATTAATTTTTGTTTTCTTTCATCCCAGGTCTGTTTGTAAATAAGTTTGTGTTCTTCTGTTAAATTTTTCCATACACCGGCAATTCCTATTTCAAATACATTTCCGTAATCTACTTTGCTCTTTGGAAAGTTTTCTTCGAAGCTCATGTCACAACAAAGTGCGGCTCTACCATTTACCATTATTTCTAATCTGTTCATTATTTTTCCTGCACTCATTCCGCATCCATTGACAAAACTTTTTTCGCTTGGCTTCCATTTGCTGGTGGGTGTCCAATTGTCATCTCCCTTGCCCAATCGATTACTGATCCAGTTTCTCTTAGGTTTAGCACGTCCTAATGTACGTGATTGATATTCATTTATTGTCTTTTCAGGAACCTGTGCTGATTGATTTCTATTCTTTATTGCAATTTCTTGTTTGCGTGATAGGTCTGGATAATTTTTTTTTACAAACTCTAAACTTTTTAATTGTCTAGCTTTGCTCAGTTGCATCTGTTCTTTTACTTCTTCTTCTGTAAATCCAATAACGCTTATCCATATCTTATCTCCTATTACGTGTTTGAATTCTTGTAAAGCATCACATTGTCTTTTGCCAAAACTAATTGCATTGGTTGTCAAGGCAACTTTTAACTTATGTTTGTCAGCCAGTTCCAATACTAATCTTAGATTGGGATTAACCAAAGGATCGGAATATCTCCATGGCAAAAGAATACCTTTGCCAGGCTTGACACCGTGTTTAGCAAGTTCGTTAGCATAGTCCTCGATCAACGCTGTTATTTGTTCTTTGGACATTTTTTGTGATGTAAAATTTTTATCTGTTGCAAACTCTGTGTATGGGCAACAGAAACATTTAGCGTTGCACAAGTTAATTGGCTCGAACGCCAAACTCGTGGGTACCGGTGAATAAACTAAATGTTTTTCTGTAAACATAATGCTATTTAACTGGTTGTATGTTTTCGATCAGTACAGGTATAACAGGCGCTTTATCCGCCACGTAACGTTCTTCAGGGTGTGTTTCTACACTGGGTAGTATCCAGATGCTAGACTCTTGGCTAGTGATAGTGCAACCACTAGCCATGATCCAAAAACATAAAAAGAATTTTTTCATTATTTCTTTTTAATTTTTTTCTTCTTTATAAATCTTTTCTTGAGTATTAAAGGTTTCTCTTCGAGATCAAAACTTTTACACATTTTGGTCCATGCTTTTCTTAAAGATGTAATCATGATTATTTCTTCCAGAATTTTAGTTTTTTGATCGTTTCTTGTACGTCTTCAAACTTTTCATTAACATACCATCCTGCCGCAAAGCCGATGATAAATCCGATTGTTGTAAACATAATTGTCCTCCTGTTTAAAGTCAGTATTTAGCTAAATTTAGTAGCCAAAAAGTAGCTGTCTTGCCATTGGATCTATTGAATCTTGTGTCCATGGAGGAGTCATAGTAATTCGTGTATGACACTTTTTAATGCCCGGTACACTCTCAACTGCCATTTGTATGTCTTTAGGTATTTGGTCTGCCGCCGGACAAAATGCACTTGTTAAAGTGTGTAAAATAAAACAATGCCCTAACTCTGTTATTTTGACATCATATATCAAACCTAATTGATATATGTCAATAGGTAATTCAGGATCATACACCGTTTTTAATTTTTCTTTCACTGCTTCTATGTACTGTAACCTAGTTTCTTCGTGATCTTGCACATCATCTAGGTTTAAATTTAAACCTGCACTTGTTTTTTTTGGTTCTTCTGTTGACATTTATATATTATATGCTAATATATTGATAATTACAATGATGCAGAAACTATTAATTTTATTAACTAGCGTGTTTTTATTGTCAGCTTGTTCGGTAACTAATGATGCGGTTACAGTAGGTAAGAAATGTGTAGTCAAAGGTGAGAAAGTTTATTATTCTTACGTTTGGTTCTATAACAAAACACAAGGATTGAATGCCGATGAAGAACAATGTTCACAAATTGATAACAGCAAATAAAGTTTTTTTACTTTTAGCTGTTTTTTTATTGACCACAAACTGTGCTGGACTCTTAGGTAGTTTAAGTATGAATGGTGCCACGGCAGTTGCCACAGGCCATATAGAAAAATCAGTTGCTAAAATGTCAATTGATGTTGTAGTTCATAACAGATCAGGTAAAACACCAGGTGGACACCTATACGCAATGTTAGAAACAGATAGAACAAAAAAACATTTAGAAAAACATTTTCCTGACAAAGAAGTTACACGACAAGCAATATGGAAGTTAGCATACGACGAAGTTGTTGACTTTGAGGTGGTTCCATAATGTTTAAAATTTTAATCCTTGCATATGTAATTGGTCAAAGTCCAATTGATACACAACAAACTTTTAGAATGGGTAAAACATTTGATTCTATGGAAGAGTGTAAAGCTGAACTGCTTTTAAAAACTAGAGGCAACGGAACCTATGATGTGATGTGGGACTTTGTTAACAAAGGCGAGTTTCAGTGGGATTGGTTAATGGCAGGATGTAAAAACGACGAGACCGGCGAAGAGTTTTCTATAGAACCAACTTATCCAAAAGGCAAACCAGACGAGTTAATTGGTTTGACATTCAAAAAGAATTATCAAGACATTTAGTCTTTCCAATATAAAACATCTATTTGATTTTTTCCAGGATGATCGGCAATTGTTTCTTGCCTATTAAATCCTAGCTCTTTCATAAACTCATTCATTTCAACTACGTCAGGAGCAAGAAAGAATTCTTTTTTAATATTAACCTCATTAAGAACGTAGTCAGCTTTTTTAAACACTTCAGGAGAACCTTTCATTACTAACATTTCAGCACCCTGAACATCTTGTTTAATAAAATTAAATTTTTGATCACCCACTAAACTTTTTAATGTAACCATCTGTCTATGATCTTTTTTGCCAGAAGGTATAGGAAATAGACTTGAACCTTTTGTGTACTTAAATTTTTTAGTCCTATTGTTCACTTCCATGATATTCATATCGCAAGATTTATTTTCATCGCCTACTACTGCTATATGAACTTTGTTTGCAATTAGGTCTAATTTTTGTTTGTGATGTTGACCTGCTTCTATGCAAGTGTAATGACTAGCAGGCCAAAATTTTTGACAATTCTCTGTCCAGAAGCCGTTCCATGCTCCTATGTCTAAAATTTTTTGAGGCGTGTAAGTTTTACCAAGATTTTCTAAATACTCATACATCGGTTCCATGACATTATTTAACGGTAAGTATCTGTGTGAAAATTCAATTACTGACTACTTGTAATCATGCCGGATGGCTGAAATATGGACACCGTATGGTAACCAGCTTTGCCAATTGGTGGCCTAAGGATGTGAAACTTGATTTATACTGTGAAAATTTTAAACCAAGTATGCCCGATCTTGTAGGGCACGTAAAAATTTTAGACTTGTTTAAAGAGACCCCACAACTTAAAACTTTTTTAGAGAAATACGATTCAGAAAAAAATAGAGGCTATAGAGACGGTCAACGTGACTTTAGACTAAATGCTATCACCTTTGCTTTTAAAGTTTTTGCACAGTGTCATGCAATTAGAAACACTAGTGCAGATAGATTAATTTGGATTGATGCTGATACTAGAACATTTGATAAGCCAAAAATAAAAGCACTTGAGGACATGATTAAAAATAATGAACTTTGTGCTTACATTGGTCGAAAGCCAGGCACAGGAAAAGCCCGTTTACCTTTCAGTGAAACAGGATTTATTCAATATAATCTTAAGTGTCCTGCGATACAAAAATTCGCCGAGGAGTTTGAAAGAAGTTACGTATCAGGCGATATATTTGATTACGAATACCAAGTAGATTGTTTTACTTTTGATGTTGCCCGTAGAAAAATTGAAAAACAGGAAAATGTACAAAGTCATGATTTAAATGTAGACTTTGGCAAAAAACACCCTTTTGTTAATACAGTGTTAGGATCATTTATGGATCATCTTAAAGGCGATGAAAGAAAAAACATGGGTCGATCAAAATTAAGTGACTTCAAAGAAAGAATTGCGGAGCAAAGACTGGATCAGGATTACTGGTCTATGAAAGGCAAGTATACTAAAAAAGTACAACTAAGGACTAAAAAATGAAATATCTTATAACTGGTGCTGACGGTTTTATTGGTAAAAATTTAGTAAATTATCTGGCACGTAACAAAGCCAACACAATTATTGCTACAGACAGAACTACAAAAGTTTATTTTGAAGGTACAAACATTCAGTACCAATCTTGTGAACTAAAAGACAAAGCACAAGTTGACAAGTTTGAAGATGTAGATAAAGTTGTTCATTTAGCCGCTTACAACGGCACAAAGTTTTTTTATGAACGCCCGTTTGATGTAATCAAAGATAATATTATTCCAACTTTAAATTTATTAGATCGTTACAAAGATACCAACGTTGAATTCATTTATTCAGGCTCACCAGAAAGCACAACCAACGCAGATCTACCTGCTAAAGAAGATGCTCCCTACTTTATACCAGATCCTTTAAATCCTAGATGGAGTTATGCAAACTCCAAAGCACTTGGCGAACAAGCTGTAATTCACTCCGGACTAAAATGGAAAATTATAAGATATAACAATGTGTATGGACCAGGGCAAAAAGATCATTTCATTCCAGAATTTGTTGATAGATTAAAGCAAACACAAGAAGCAATATTGTATGGATACTCTAATACAAGAACATTTTTGTTTATAGAAGATGCCTGTGAAGCTACGGAAAAAGTTATGGACTACGGAAATTGTGAAGAAGAAATTATCAATATTGGCGGAGCAGAAGAATTAAAGATTCACGAAGTTGCAAATGTAATATGTGATTTAGTAGGCTACAAAGGCGTAGTGGTTGGCGAGCCTGCACCAGAAGGCAGTGTTACACGTAGATGGCCAGACATATCAAAAATTAAACTAAAAACAGGGTGGCATCCCAAAACAAGACTAAGATCAGGATTAGCAAAAACATTAGGATTATGGACGTAGGTATTGTAGGATTGGGAGTAGTAGGTAAGGCAGTGCAAGCCGGACTTGCCAAGGTTGGAAACAAAATATCTGTGCATGATCTAAAACTCCAAACGTCTATTAAAGATGTTGTTGGCACAAAAATAATTTTCATATGTGTACCAACTCCACAAAGCGATGACGGTAGTTGTGATACTAAAAACGTTGAAGATGTTCTAGCTGACTTGTCCCGCCTTGATTACAAAGGTATTGTGGCTATAAAAAGCACAGTTGAAATTGGATTTACAAATACAATGATACAGAATTTTAAAAATTTAACAATTTGTTTTGTTCCTGAATTTTTAAGGGAACGATGTGCTGAATACGATTTTATTGAAAATCACAATGTATTAGCAGTTGGCACTTCCGATCCATGGGTATTCAATGCTGTATGCGAGACCCACTCCAATCTTCCAAAAAACACTGTTCAGTTGACTACTACTGAAGCTGAAATTTTAAAATATTATAACAATGTGTTTGCCGCAACTAAAATTGTTTTTGCAAATGTAATAAATGAAATCTGTGAAAAAACTAATTCAGACTATTCAGAAGTAAAAAAAGCATTTATCAAGACAGGCAGAGCTAAAGATTCATATCTTGATGTAAATCCAAATCTTAAAGGATATGGAGGAATGTGTTTACCAAAAGATGTGAAGGCAGTAATTAAAGTGCTTAAAAAATTAAATCTAGATTTTAACTTATTTGATGCAATTGATAATGATAATAAAAAATTAAAGACCACCGTGTTCAACGGTATGAGAAAAGAATAGCTATTTCTTTTTACTTAACTCCTCGTCAACTTTCTTCCATTCTTCCTCTTCTTCTATTTCTTTACAAGTGTGTGGAGCAAAAGCACAACCAAGATACTTGCCGATGTCTTCAGCATTCTCAACAACTGTGCCTAATGGACCTGCTTTATATTCTTTTTGCTTACCAGCACAAGAAGTTAGTCCTAGTAAAATAATTACCAAGATACAGAAAACTATAATGTGTCTTTCAAACTTTTTCTCGTTCATATACATATTTAATTTGTAAAAAATACAGTTATGTACTCTGAATAGTATTTTAACTTTACCAGTAGTGTACGTCGTTCTATGTGCGTTTAACGGGTAGACTTTAGGTGGATTATCCTATACAATTTAGATATGATGCTCCCATAGTTAAATGGTATAACACCTCCATGGTAAGGAGGCGTTCTAAGTTCGATTCTTGGTGGGAGCACCATTAAATTCTTGCCATGCCAGCGAAGCAAACGTTTGGATCTTTTGGTGAATTTGGTTTATTTGGTAATTAAATTTTGGTGAGCGAAAATCTTTTCATTATCTTATCAGTCAAACGATCAGGAAGTTCATCAACTAATTTATAATTTGTTTCAACTAACGATCTTTGTTTATCAAACCATTGTTTTCGATTTACAGTTTTCAAACGTATTAGTTCAGGAATATTTTTCACTGCACATTTAAATCCCCAAGACTGTAAAAGTTTTGCTTTGTTATCGTGCATTAACCATGCACTAGGCATTTTGTTTTTGAATGCCATTAAACTTTTATCTGAAGCTATAGGAAAAAAATTTGTCAAAGGTCCGTTCTCCAACGAGATATAGCAAAGGCACTTATGCATATAAGGTTGTAATAATTTGGATAGTTCTCTATGATTGAATCTGCCGGCTTTGGCACGTTTACCTTCAATAAGTTTGGCTTTTCTCCCAGGTCTTGCAGGACAACTATACAAGCTGTTGGTTAGAACATTTTTGTTTTTTAGTATTTCAAATATTGTTTCTCTGTAAGGATCATGTCTTTGATAAGGTAAAAAGTAATCATATTCAATGTCACTAAATTGCTGTTCTTGAACAACTTGTTTTTTGTAGGAGTTTGAAACGTCAACACTGACAGAATACAAGTTTATTAGTGTTACGTTCTTTGGTGCTTTGTAAGAGTCAGGCACACAATCAGTATACACAACACACTGTTTTTTTAATGCAGATAAGCCGGACATGAACTCTTTCCATGTCTCTATGTCAATGTGTTCTACTATTCTTATTGCACCATCTCTCTTTATGATGTCTATGCTTGTGTCTACAACATTGAACATACCATACCAATAGATTCCTTTGACACCTTTAATTTTATCAGCTATAACTTTAGGTAGATTCCAGCCCGAGTGTTTTGGTAGATGTGGATGGTTTATAGACATACAGTAGTAATTATTTTAAAATGAGTGAGTATAAATTTAAATAGCAATATGGATTTTGGACATTACGCAGATAACAAATTACCTATCTATGAACCATACAAAGACCAGTTTGTGGATTACGTGGTCAACGAACAGGGTTATAGATGTAGAAGTTGGACTCCTTTACCAGCTGGAAAAAAGAACAGTGTAATACTTGGATGTAGTCACACATTTGGAGTAGGGCTTGAGACCGGACAGCATTGGGCAGATCGATTAAGTTCTATGACTGATCCTAGACTGATACGTTGGTGGAATCTAGCTCAACCTGGAGCAAGTTGCGAAAGTATTGTAAGAATACTATATGGGTGCGAACAAGTTTTATTTCCCAAACATATTATAATTTGTTGGCCAGCAATTAACAGAAGAGAAAAGTTAGAAGTAAAAGCTACAAATTTGACTGGACAAGAACTTGAATTAAAATACGAAAATAAAGAAACAGATTTACAAAACTTTTTTAAGTGTGTTTTTTTTGCTGAACGTTATGCTAAACACAATCAAGCAATCATATATCATTGCTTTGCAGACGAAGTAGTTGATATGAATCATAACTGGAATAATGAACTAACGCAAGATCTTTATGATTTTAATCATAGAAACATTGTAAATGATCGCACACTAAAAGACTGTTACCCTGAATGGTCTCCTATACAAAGAGAAACTAACAAAAGAGTTATTGTCACTGAATCAAATTTGGCTAAGGACGGATTACACTATGGCCCTATGCATCATGAAAATTTTGCTAAGTGTTTGTATAGTCGTTGGAAAGCAAAATTAAAATAATCTTGAAATTTTATTTTTATCAACCTCACTAGCCATTAGTTGATATTCTGGCAAGGCGAACATTCTTCTTTGTTCTTCCATATCAATACCTGTGTTCCAATCTCCTATCTGAGTGAAATAAACTTTTTCAAAACCATATTTTTCAGCTAGATCAATCATTGCCGGCATTTCACGCCAGTTATCTTTTTGAACAACAGTGTGCAGATACACAGGAAAATTTTTGATAGTTTTTATAAATTCAAAATTTTCTATAATTTTTTTAAAAGAGCCACCACGTCTTAGTTTTTCGTATGTTGGTTGTGTTGCTCCGTCAATACTGATGTTAAGTGTGTAAAGATTATCAAAAATATATTTTGTTCTATGATACATCTTTTTTAATAACAAACCGTTTGTTTGAAAAGCAAAACTTACATTTTGTAGTTTTAGTTCACTCATCTTTTTCATAAAGTATCTATAAACTAAACTGGCAAATGGATCTCCGTCAGAACCAATATGAACTTTTACGTGATGTTCTTGTTTTAATATCCAATCAATAATTTTATCTATCCATTTTTGCTTACGTCTTAGTGCAGGACCTTTGCCAATAAAAATTGGTTGAGTACGACAGCTTGGACAACTTAAATTACAGGATTCATCTACTGCTAAACGTATATGGCTAACAAGTTTATTAGTATCAAATTTTTTCCATTTAATATAAGTGCATTGGTGATTATTACAATATTTGTATGAGCCATCTTGTATTGTGCCTTTTATGTCTGCTAATTTATTACTGTCAAGTATTTGGTCAACTGTTTGTATCTGTATGTTTCCAACCGGCATAGGAAGCCATGACTGACATTCACAAGCAAAAGCCTGTCCGTTCCTATCAAACAAAAGTGTGTCAAAAGGCCGAGGACATACAGTTTTTATCTTTAAATTTTTATTTGTATCAATGCCGTGTGCATCAAACAATCTTTGATTTATATTTTGTCTAACCATTTGAATTCAGGAATAATTTGTTTAAGTTTTACAGGACGTATTTTGTCGTAGCCTAGAACTATGTTTTTAAGTTGCTTTTGCATAGCAGGATCTTCTTTATGATCCAAAGAGTTAATTATTGCTTTTATGCACTGTGTTCTATATGGAAGTTTATCATAGTTGTCATCCAATTTGTATTCTGCATCAGTGATATATTTCATTAATAGATTCTTTGTTTGTAATTTAAGTTCTTTGGGTAAATGCCGAGCTTGTAAATTATTTGGATACTGTAAAATTTCTAAATTATGTAATATTTCATTCTGTTCAACCCACTCTATAATTTCATTTATACGTAAAACATTTAATGAGTTTACAGTTGTATTAATAGTAATCTTAAAATGTTTTTTAACATAATCTAAATTTTTACATTTCCTATCCCAATTGGTTGGCCATCTAATATATTCTTCTAAAGCTCCATGCCCGTCTAAACTTACTGCCAGTGTAGTTTGTCTAAACTGTTTTAATAAGTCCAAATAGTCCTGTTTCATAGTGACTAGGTTAGTTGCGATAAAAATATCAATGTGATGACTGTAATTGTTTTCAACACAATATTTTAAAAAGTCAACAAACTGTGGATTGATACTTGGTTCTCCCCCTGTAACTCTTATAACAACAATTTTATCTGTAACTAAACTTTTAATTTGTGCCCAATGATTGTGTGTTGCATTTTTTGTATCAACATCAAATTTTACTTTTCTTCTAGCTTTATAGTTTTCATCCCAGCCTAATTTCTCATAATCTTTTAAAATGCTTCTGCTATATGCCGGAGAACAATGTATGCAACGCAACTGACATTTGTCGCCCACACTTATAAAAAGTCCTTGTATGTCTGGAGCCTTATATGATCCATCAGTTTCTGTATTTTTTAAGGTATCTGCTATAACACTATCACCTATTTTTATATCTGCTTGTCCATAGTAGTGTTGGTTACGTCTCAGTCTTGCACTAACTTTATTTGCTTTCTCATCTTTCCAGCACCATGCACATTCGGGTATATTATCTCCGTTAATAAATTTTTGTCGTAGGTCTTTCATTAGTTTGCCATTCCAATGTTCATTGATGCTGTTGTTGGAATCAACCAATCCAACGCTTTTGCTTTCATCCCATTTACAGCAGACGCTATATTGATTTTGACTACTAAAAGTTAGTTCTCTCCATGGTACACTACAAAATTTTTTACTCATATTATTATTTAATTTGCTTGTTTTTTAGGAAATAAGTTTTTGTCATATTAAATCCTATACACTCACTACCGTTACTTAGATCTATATTTTGTCCAATATATTTGACTCCTTGATCATAGTAATCAAAAATTTTCCTATCGTCTTTTTTAGCATGATTGGTTATGTTATAACTCTCATAAAGTTTGCTATTTCTGTTAGTCGACGGCTTACTCCATCCCTCTGACAAGTATTTCCATTTGGGCAGTGTGAGTCCTATTGCTTTACAGTATTCACTATATTGTAGTCCAGGAGTCCAACTCTGTACTTTATGTAATAATTCTTGTGTAAAGTTTGGCAGTGACTCAAAATAATCTACGGCCAAATGTGCCTGTTTACACATGATATCAAGATTGTCCCAGAAAAAATGATGGAAGCCAATATAGTATGTGTCGTATTCAATGTTGTCAAAAAAAGTCATATACCATTTATCTTGGTCTAAAATTAATCGAGGTTTTTCTCTAGCGAAAATATCGCAACGTGTTGGCTTTTCAAATTCTCTTGCCAGCTCAGGATTGTTTTGCACAATGTTGTACCTTAAATTTTTTGAGAATCTTATATTGATATGAGGTTCGTAAAACCAATACGCTTTGTTTTTTGTATAATATTTTCTAGCATTGTCGTAATCAATATGGACAACAGTTAATTTACAATTGGGTTGAACTTTTTTAAACCTGTCCATTTCATTTTTTACATAAGCAGATTCGTCGTCCCACATATCATACACATTGTATTTTCTATCATAAAATAAAATTTCGTCAAGTGGTATATTGTATTTTTCAAATAGATGTAAAATTGTACCACTATCAGTTCCAGCAGTGAACCATAAACAAAGATGTTTGTAACTTTGTCTTAGTTTTAACAGAGCTTCTAAACAAAGTGTATCAAAGTCTTTTTTAGGTTGAACACTGAAATCATAAGTTGTAAGTTCTTGATCTTTGAAACTAAATTGTATTTTACTAGCGTCCCAATTTACTTGTTCTAGTGCTTTGACTTTGTTGTTATAAAATATTCCGTCCGCTGTCCAGCCAACTTTTTTACTCATTGTGTTTTCTCTTTAAAGTCTGTTTGACTCCGTGCGAAGTAACTAATAATTTTTTTTGATAGGATTGATTATTGATTGTGTTGTTGAGTTGCTTAATGACTTTTTTATAGCTAATCTTTTTGGTGTCGTGATATACCACAATAAAACTGTTCGTTTGCATAGAGGCGTTCATAGAAGTGTAAGTTTGGCCTTGACTGGCAGTTACAATTTGTTTACGTTTCCAGTTTGTTATCAGCTTGTTTTCAATTTCATAAAATTGAGCCACACAGTAAGGATTTAGAAATATTACGCTTCTATATTTTTTACCCTTGTAATTCTTATTGGGCCTTTCAAAGTCACCTGGAGTTTGGTTGATTAGATCAATTATCATAATTTGTACTCCTTCTTCTTGCAAAATTGTTTGAACTTTTTACCAGGATATCCTGTTATCCTTAATACTAATCTTGGTTCTAATCCTACGTTTCCTGCTGAATGAAATTCTTTTTTGCCATCATAGATAAACAGATCTCCTTGTTGCCATTTGTTGATCATACGTTTGCCTATATGCATAAATTGTCCAGCTTTCCTATCTTCCAACATAAACATTATTCTTTGATAGTTGGTATTTTTTAATTTTAATTTTGTTTGATCAATTTTTACATCCGCTCGTTCCACGTGATCATGTTTGGGTATAAAATCTCTATGGACCAAATGTATCTCTCCAAAATTATATCTCAGCATGACAACTTGACAATTTTCTAAGCCAATTAAGCTACGTAACTTTTCTAATTTTGGCATTTTTTTTGGATCTAAAAATCCTCTACTGTTTCTCTTTACACCCATAGTGTTGTGTATAATGCTGTGGCTTAATTCTTTTTTAGCGAACTTTTTATTTTCAGCAATAGTTTTTTTTATAAAACTTCTATCAAAGTTTGGTTGATAGTGTTTTATTTCTTCAGCCCAGTCTCCTTTTATTTTTATAATTTTTAACGTCATACTGTTATACTTTCTCTAGATTTTTCTTTAGCAACAATATCAATTAACCAATTGATTATTACACCAAGTATTATTATTGTAAAAAACACTGCGTACATCTTGTTTACATCCATTAGATCTTTTGCATCAGACATAAATGTTCCAATACCAAAATGTTTTCCAATTGTTCCAAATATTACTTCCATTGCAATCATTATTCTCCAACTGAGATTAAAACTTGTTTTAAACATACTCAACATCATCTTTTTCATGCTTGGAAAATATACAATGTACATTGATTGAAATACATTAAGGTTTAAATTACGACAGTGTTTGTGCCATTTATCGTAAGAGATTTCAATCGCATTAATTAAATTAAGTCCTGTTAGCCATATGGTACCAAATACCATAGTGATCAACATTGTTGTTTCATTTATGCCAAATATTAAAATGAAAATTGGCAACCAAGTGAAAGTTGGCGAAGGTTGGAAACATACACAAATACTTTTAAAAATATATCGAAATGCTTTGTTTAATATACTGAATAGTGTTATGAATGCCAGTACCACTAATATTACAAACCAGCTTTTAAACATAAACGATACACTGTCAAAGACAGCATCAATGAATAATTGATCTGCCAACAACGATGGAAAGATACCCAATATTAATGTAGTACTAGGCAAGATATCTGCATTGCCAATTGCTAAAGCAACAGTTTCCCATACAACTAAAAATACTAAAAGGTGTTTGATTAATTTCATTTTAATTTTATAATTTTTCCTAATTGTTCAGCTTCAGTTTGATTGTGTGTTACCCATAAAACTGTTTTTTTATTTTGTTTTACATAATTTCGAAACTCATTACAAATTTTTATTGCTGTGTCAGAGTCAACACCACTCAACGGTTCATCGCATAGTAAAACTGATTTGCCACTGTGAATTGCTCGTAAAAGTGTAAATCTTTGTCTTTGTCCAACACTGCATTCGTTTGGATAGTTTTCCAGTTTGTGTGCAAGTTTGAACTGCTCTGCGTGTTTGTGCCAATTAGTTTTGTTGTTGGCTAATTGTAAGTTTTCTAAAACTGTCATCCACGGAAACAACTGTTCGGTGTCTTGATACACATTGAAATAGTTGGTGTTGCCTTTTATTTCACCTGTGTGTTTTAAGTTACCTGTGACACACTCTAGCAAACTGCTTTTGCCAATTCCGCTTGATCCCATTAACACAAGAACTTGTCCTGGTTTCATGGAAAATGACAAAGGAGAAAATAAAATTTTATTTCTCCTTAAAGGCGAAACACCTACAAACTTCATTTTTGTATCAAGTTCAGATCAAATGTTGCTTGATTTAGATCTGTTTTGTCTCCTTTGATATATCCAATTTCGTGTAAAAAGTCGTTAAAATATTCAGCACCTCTTAGGTCATAATGAAATACTGATTTATTTTTTTTATAACTTTTTAGCAGATAACTTTTTGTAAATTTAAGTTTATCTTTGGTTATAAAGCTGTTCAATATTTTTGTTGGGTCTTGATTGTATTCGTCAATGACTCCAACTGTTGTCTTTACAAAAGCTTCTATAATTTTAGGATTGGCTTTGGCAAAATCAGTTCGTGTCCAGTACACGTTGTAAGATCCTGCAATACCGTTGTCTACATCACTTTGTTCAATCACTTTTAGTCCTAGCTCGTCTTGTAATTGATTTTGCAAAGGTGCTCCAGTCATTACACATTTAATATCTTTTGATCCTGCTTTCATTATTTGATAGATTTGTGGTCTAGACATTGTAATAAAATTTTTCTCAAGTGCATACGCATCATTGAAATGTTTTTTAGCTAACCATCTAATTGTATGATGTTCAGTTGTGTTTCTGCCAGAAGTAACAATGTTTGTTGTTAAAACATCTTGCATATTTTTTATGTCTGGTGTACACAATAAGAAAAATTTATAATGACTTACTGCACTTAATAATTTTCCTTCACCAGGTTTTTTATTATCTAACAAAATGAATGATGTAATTGCTCCTACATTTACATCTATTTGTTTGTTCATTAATAATCCATTGCCTTGCGTACTGGATTTTATTATTACAGTTTCCACATTAATTCCTTGTGCTTTCATCCTGTCTATAACTTCGTAACCTATGTGCTGGTGAGCTCCAAAGGTAGGCATAATTGCAATTTTAATTGTGTTATTTTTACCTTCAGCGTTTGCTGTGATACTTGCCCATATCAAAAACACTAAAAGTGTTCCTAATAAAAATGCAAGTACATTTTGTATTGTTTTCATTACCATACTCCGTGTATCCTTATTGTTTCTCTTGTTATGTCTGAATCATTTATCAGACTGTGTGGGTATTTTGATGCATTTAACATCAAAGGTTTATCAGTAGGTATTAGCCCTGCCTGTTCAATTTTAAAAATAAAACCTTTTGGATCAACCAATGTCATGTAAAAAATTGTGCAGTCATGATAAAATTTTTCTTGTGCGGCATCTGTCACTTTGTCAATGTATTCATCGTCTATGTGTAAATGTATACTTGATCTGGGAGCCATGGTTAGCCAAGCAACGTTTAAAACTTTTGTAAATCCAACTGCTTTAGCTATGCTGTCTAGTTCAGGAAATCCTGTTTCTCCTAAATCAAAAGGTGGCCAAGTTGGTGAGTCTTTAAAAGTTTTTTCCTGCCAACCGTTGGATTTTTCTATACCTTTTGGCATTCTCTCAATCTCTTTGTATAGTTTTTCTTTGTCATATTTTATTGGCTCTAAAATTTTATAAGGCATATCATTGTATTTTTTGTGCCACCACCTTGGACCATAGCCGTGTGCAAAAAAACTCTTAATGTCCTCAGGCCACTTATCGTCTATGCGTGTGTTCCAGTCTACTGTGTGACTGTAATTTTCATTTAAATTTTTTCCATAATCTCCATTTCTAATTTGGCTCATAATTGAAGCCTTGTAATATCCAACGTTGGTGTGTACCCAAAGTTGCCAGACACCAGGTTCCCATAGAGCTGTGGAGTAATGCGTATCCATATGATCGTATGTTGTGAAAGTAGAGATGTAAAGTGTCTCCTTTAGACTGCAGTCGTTTATTTTTACGTCTTTGATGTTAATTTTTTGACCTGTGTATTCTAAAGATAACAGATACCAACCCGGAACCATAGACATTTCCTGATTGTTTTTGACTGTAATCATTTTTTTGTCAAGATCAGTTAGGTTGAATTCTTTTATATCTGTATCTGCTTCAATTGTAACTTTCATTACGCCCACCAACTTATTTTTTTCTTCTTATCCGGATTAAGTGCTCTGGCCAGTTTCCTTACCCTTTTCATATGATCATCAAATTCATTTTGCTCCATACCCGGCAACACAGAATAAAATCTTATGTACTTTGTGACCATGCCTCCTAAATTGAACACTGCCTTTTTAATTCTCCTGTATGGTATGTTGTCAAACAAACTGAAGTTAAAATATGTGACCATCGGGCCTCCATATGTGATGGATATGATTCCTAACTTTCCGTTCATGGCTCCCGGAACCGGGTATCCATAATTTTTAAAATATTTGCTCCCAGGCACCAACGCTCTGTAACTGAAAAACCATTTTGGGTGCAACACCCAGTCCACCCAGTTTTCTAATATGGCTGGCATTCTTAAGTTGTGGCACGATCCTATTAGGAACATCACATCACTGTTCTCTAATCTTTTCCTGTAATCCAAAACAAGTTTTGGCGGTGGGTTGATGGCGGCATTATAGAAAGGCAACTGTTCTTTTTCCTCGAACAAGTTTATGAGGTCTATGGTGTGTCCACATTTCTTTGCTTCATCAATAAATGTATCTCTAATGGCCGCATTGAAACTGTCCTTGGTATTATGATGTCCAAATATTATACAAATTTTCATACTTGTCATTACTATAACATATTTTTTGCTTAATATCTAGATACGAACGTATCATACGGAAGGGCGTCATTTGTTATCAACAAATAAATGGGTAATACCCAGCGTCCTCAGTTACCGACGTCACTGTCGTGGCGTTGATGTTTTTATTTATTTGGTAAAGTTTTCCAGACGGTAACCTTTGACATCAAAACATTCCACGTATTCTGAGTTGTTAGAATATCTTATGCGACCCTGTCCCCATATCACATCATGATCATGATAGCCAAAAGGCCTTTTCACAGTGATGTCTATGTACTGACCATTTTCTACACCTAAGGTTAAAAAGGTAATGTACTTGCCTTTATCTCCGCGGAATACCCTACCGTTAGCAACCAATCCAGCAAATTCTATATTGTCACCGTACAGTTCACGCACATAAGTTCCTGGCATAAATTCAGACGAGCTCCACCAGCCGTATTTTCTGTATTGAAACTGTGGAGTGTCCCACTGATCAGAATTGGACGGAGTAACTGCATTAATTCCTGCTCGTTTGGCTTCGGTACGATACACCCAACGTCTGTATGATCCATGACAGTGTTTGAGACAGCCTTTCCAAAATTTTTCTGGATTGTGTGCTTTCTGATAGGCCAACGCCCAAATCAATCTGCCCAAGTTTACTGCATGAGCTCTACACAAACCAAATCCTGATAGACTCTGTAACATTTCTATGATAGCATTTTTCTTGGGATGGTTTCCTAGCCGCTGTGTAAACTCTAATATTTTTTCTTCGTTCTTTTTGGCAAACGCTCTACGATACATATCTGCTTCGTACTTGTCAATTTTTAAAACTTCTGATATTCTATCAATGGCATCGTCTTCATAAACTATTGTGTCTTCCATTTTTTCTTGACTCCAGTCATGAAACATGGTTGCTTTTTTTCTACCCGACACTGCCACTGGTCTTATCAGTGCAGTTGCAAACACACAGTCTTTCATTGACTTAGGTTGAATAGCTCTAAATAATCTTCTCATGGCAGGAGATTCTGCCTGAGTCACACCCAGCACATCACCTCTGCACAAAAGATCAGATGTGGCTTTGTCTTCTGCAGGATAATCTGTCAGTCTCTTAACAGGATCCACTTCTAGCAATTGACTGAGGCCTCTGTTGGCCAGTATGTCAACCTTTAGGTGTTCTAAATCTTCAACTTCATTTTTGTCCAGCAGTATTTGATTTTCAGCTGTGAATAAACTTTTTGGTAATTGTCTTCCAAACATTAATATACCTCCGCAATGTTTTGATATACATCTTTTTTTGCCCATCAGTTTACGTTCAATCCGTTTTGCTTCTGCCGGATCAACACCAACTGATTCGTATGTGAACCTGCGAGGGAGTCTACCTTTTGCACCCAAACGTTTGGCCGCTTCACGCTTGGCC
>MDTB01199543.1_pt1 | contig 18882 bp, 19 predicted proteins | sample 811161 | NCBI WGS metagenome assembly MDTB01 (sample SAMN05326650, study PRJNA326480) | marine metagenome | isolation source: seawater | place: Mediterranean Sea | collected 2009
AAATTCTTTCTTTAATTGTAAAAATCTTACAGTTAAATGAATATTCATCGCCATATTTAAAATAAGCATCAATGCGATGAAATTTGATGAAATTACAGTTACTTTCCATCCTGTAAAACCTAAACAACCAATCATAATTATAACTGAGGTAGCGCATCCTAATAAAGGCATTAATACCCATTTTAAATTTCTAAATATAAACCAAAGTGTAATTACAATAAAAATGAACACCCCAATACCAAAAACCACTATGTCATTTTTTATATAACTCATCATGTCATTTGAAATCATGGGAATTCCGCCTAAATAAATTTTTGCATTTTCTCCATATTTACTTATTACATCTCTTATTTCAGTTATATTTTGATGATTTCTAACGTTATATAAGTTTTTGTAATCTTCATATTCTCTAATAAATTTTTTGTAATTTACTTTTTCTTCTTTTGATAATCCTGTTTCGTTAGATTGTTCAAAGTATTTATCTTTAATTTTTATGTATTCTGCTAACCTTTCATCTTTTTTTAAATAAACAACGATACCAGATGTTTTACCATCTTTGCTGATGACATAGTCTTTATAAATTGGACTATTTATAATTTCGTTAAAACCTATTTCTCTGTCTATCTCAGGATAAGCCAAGGTTTTGTAATTTTTTAATCTTTCCATTAATCCCTCATCTGTACTTTTTAACAGAGGAACATCAATAACGGTAATTACGTCATCTACCCAAGTCAACTTTTCAATTTTGGATTTAAGCAACTGAAGATTTAGGATAGTTTCTTTTTGTGTAAAACTTGATACGGGTGTATAAGTTAAAACTAGAAACTCTTTAGAACCATAAGTTTCATTTACATCTCTTAAATATTTAAGATCAGGGTCACCATCGAGTAAAAGTGCATCTGAAGAGGCATCTAAATTAAAGTTTTTAGACTGATAAAGCGCGAGTACAACAAAAATTATTAAAAAAAAGAGTGTTATTTTTGAAAAATCAGTAGTAATTTTTTTATAAATAGCAGCAAGCATGAGAATAATTCAGATATATCTTAATTAATTTATAACTAAAGGAAAAATTAAAGCTAATTTTTGGTTAAATCTTTAAATTTTGTATAAATTCCCTCAAATTCTACTTTAACTGTACCGGTAGGACCGTGTCTTTGTTTTCCTAAAATTATATCTGCCAGACCATTTACATCATTCATTTTTGACTGCCATTCAGCATGTTCTATCGACCCAAGTTTTGGTTGTTTTCTCTCAAGATAATATTCCTCTCTATAAACAAACATAACTACATCAGCATCTTGTTCAATTGATCCGGACTCTCTTAAATCTGCCAATTGAGGTTGCTTATCATCTCTTTGTTCAACTGCTCTTGATAATTGAGACAAAGCTAAAACTGGAACAGATAGTTCCTTTGCTAGTGCCTTCAATCCTTGAGTGATGTCTGATATTTCTTGAACCCTATTATCATTTTTATTTGAATTAGATCTCATTAATTGAATATAATCTACGACAATTAAACTTAAACCAAATAATCTCTTTATTCGTCTAGCTCTATTACTAAGAGTCGCAATAGTTATCGCTGGTGTTTCATCTATAAATAGAGGAAGATTATAAATATTTCTTGATGTCTCAATGTATCTGTTAATTTCTTCCTCTGTTACCTTACCCCTCCTTATATCGTCCGACTTTATTCTTGCTTGCTCTGAAAGTATTCTAGTTGATAGTTGTTCAGACGACATTTCTAAAGAAAAAAAAGCAATTGAAGATTTCTCTTGTCTCTCTAAAAGGTTCTGCGCAGCATTATAAGCTATATTTGTTGCTAATGCGGTCTTACCCATTGAAGGTCTACCAGCTAAAATAATTAAATCTGACTTGTGTAATCCTCCTAATTTAAGATCTAAGTCTGAAAGACCTGTAGGCACACCAACAATTCCCTCTCCGCTTTGCATAGCTTTTGTCGCCATTTCAATAGTTTGATCTAAAGCTTGGTTGAATTTAAGAAATGATTGAGAAAAGCTACCTCTTTCAGCTAAATCAAACAATGATTTTTCTGTACTTTCTATTATGTTTTCAGCATTTTGCTCTTGATAGCTAGCATCCAAAGTGTCAGAGCTTAATTTATCTGAAATTTGAATTAGCTCTCTCCTTAAGTACATTTCGTGTATGATCTTAGCATAGTCGCTAGCTTGCTTTGCAGAACTCGAAAATCTTGTTAATTTTATTAAATATTCAGTGCCTCCAACATCAGAAAGACTATTATCTTTTTCAAAATAATTTTTTAATGTAATAGGATTTGCAATCATTCCTTTATTATTTAAATTTTCAATTACTTCAAAAATTTTTACATGAGCTGGGTCATAAAAAATTGATGAATTTATAATATTGGAAATTTCATCAATAATGTCATTATTTACTAAAATTGATCCAAGTAATGCTTGCTCTGCCTCTAGGTTAGAAGGTTGTTTATTTAATTCCTTATTTTTGACTGTTTGAATTTTACTCACTATGCGATACTATGTCATAAGTTTTATTATTAAACAAAAAACTTACTCACTTTTTTATTCAATCTGTGGAAAAATTAATTAGATTTTATTTTATCTATTTTGATAGTGATACTTGCTTTCACTTCTGTATGAAAATTAATCAACGCTGTGAAAGACCCAATTTTGTTTAGCTCATCTTTTAAAATTACATGTGAAGGAGCGACTTCCAACTCAGTTTTTTGTTTAATAAGATTAGTTATTTGTTTTGGCTTAATAGCACCGTATAATTCCCCGTTTTCTTTACTTTCTTGGTAAAATGTAAATATTTTCTTGTTAATTTTTTTGGAGATTTTTTCGTATTTTTCTTTTGTTTCAATATTTTTTTTTATTAATTCATTTTTCTTTTTACTAACTATTTCTAAGTTTTCTTTATTAAACCGTAATGCCTTTCCTTTTTTTAAAAGAAAATTTCTTGCATATCCGTTTTTTACTGATACTTTTTCACCAATTTTGCCTAGATTGATTATGTTTTCTAATAAAATAATTTCCATACTATATTAATCCTAAAATTTTTGCTTTTTTTATTTCCTTAGCAAGCTTTCTTTGTTTACTGAATGAAACAGAGGTTATTTTTGAGGATAAGATTTTACCATTATCTGATAAATACTTTTTTAAAAGATTTAAATTTTTGTAATCTAAGATAGGAGCACTTTTCGATGATAAAGGGCATTTTTTTGAAAATCTATTATCATTTTTTTGGAAAAGGCTAAGTTTATTTAAAGAATTATTACTTTTTTTTTGATATTTTTTATTTTTTCATTTCATTTAAATTTTTATTTTTGTTAAAATATTCATTTTCGATATCTAGATTTTTATATTTTACAGTAAGAAATCTAATTATAGATGTATCAACTTTTAATTTTTTTTCTATTTCTTCTAAAGTTCTTTTATTTCCTTCAAACTTATAATGAATAAAGAATGCCTTTTTAAATTTTTTAATTTTCGAAGCTAAATTTATAAGACCCCAGTCTTCAATTTTTATTACCTTTCCAGAAGATTTATTAATGATTTCTTCATACTTTTCTTTAAGAATTTCAAGTTGATCTTTAGCTAAATCTTGTCTTGCTACCAGTGTATTTTCGTAAAAAGCCATTCGTAAAAAATTTATTTATTTTTTGTTTATAAAAAACGGTTTATACTATAATAACAATATTAAGCAACACAAATAATTATCGTATAAACCATATATTTTAACTTTAATGAGCGCTTTATTATTTCCTGGTCAAGGTTCACAAGTGGTGGGAATGGGATCTGAATTTTATAATAATTTTGAGGTTGTAAAAAAAATATTTAAACAGGCAGATGAAAAATTAAATTTTCCTATCTCAAAAATTATCCTAGAAGGCCCAGAAGATAAATTACAACTAACTCAAAATACTCAACCTGCAATTTTAGTAGTCAGTTACTCAATATTTAAAGTTATTAAAGATGAGTTTAATTACAACTTAAACAAAATTAAATTTTTTGCTGGTCACTCCCTAGGAGAGTATAGCGCTTTAGTTTGTTCTAATGCTTTAGATTTTAATGATGCTTTATACTTACTTCATGAAAGAGGTAAAGCTATGCAAAAAGCAGTTCCGTTAGGTGAGGGAGGTATGATTGCAATATTAGGCTTATCTATCTCAGAATTAAATGATTTATTAGTTAAAAATACTTCTAATGACATTTGTGAAATAGCAAATGATAATGCAAACGGTCAAATTATTGTAAGTGGAGATAAAGAAGGTATAAATAAATTTTCTAACATTTTGAAAGAAAAAAAAATAAAATTTGTTCCTTTAAAAGTAAGCGCACCTTTTCACTGTTCTTTAATGAAACCTGCAGCGTTATCTATGAAAGAAAAAATTTTAAATACTGAATTTAATCAACCTAACTACAAAATAATTAATAATGTTACTGCTAGGGAGGAAAAAGATATTGAAATAATTAAAAATTTGTTAATTGATCAAATTTTTTCTACAGTTAGATGGAGAGAAACATTACTAAATATATTTTCAAAGGGTGTTGAAAAGTTTATTGAAATAGGACCAGGAAAAGCCTTAACTGGAATGGTAAAAAGAACAATAAAAGAAAAAAACGTTAACAGCTTTTCAATTAATTCTATTGCTGATATTAAAAACTTTAAAGATGAATTTTAAAAATAAAAAAATTTTAATTACTGGCGCCACTGGAGGTATTGGCCAAGACATTGTGGAGAAATTTGTTTCATTAGAAGCAAAAGTGATCGCGACTGGGACAAATGAATCAAAATTAAATATTTTAAAAAAAAAATTTTCTCAAATTCATACCGAAAGATTTAAACTTGATGATCACGATAAAATAGAACAATTTATTGATAATGTTCATAGTAAATTTGAGGGATTAGATATACTGGTAAATAATGCAGGTATTACACTAGATGATATATCAATAAGATTAAGTCAAGAAAATTGGAAAAAAGTTCTTGATATAAATTTAACTTCAACTTTTTTAATGTGTAAATATGCCATTAAAAAAATGCTTAAAGGAAAATACGGAAAAATAATTAACATTACATCGATAGTTGGTCATACAGGGAACTTAGGGCAAGCAAATTACGCTGCCTCAAAAGCGGGTATCATTGCATTCTCAAAATCTTTAGCAATAGAATATGCAAAAAGAAACATAAATATAAACTGTGTTTCTCCTGGTTTTATTAAAACAGAAATGACTGAAAAGATTAATGATGACTTTAAAAAAATATTAATAAGCAAAATTCCATCAGGCTACCTAGGTACAGGGGAAGATGTTTCAAATTGTGTTGCTTTTTTAGCATCAGATATGGCTAAATATATTAATGGAGAAACTATTCATGTGAATGGTGGTATGTATATGGCTTGACAATTATATTTATTAATTTATTAAGAATTGTAAACTACGAAAGGATTTCATGTCAGAAGATGTAAAAACAAAAGTAAAAAAAATAGTTGCCGATCATTTAGGCATTGAGGAAGAAAAAGTTACTGAGGAAGCAAGTTTTATTGATGATCTAGGTGCGGATAGTTTGGATACGGTAGAACTAGTGATGGCTTTTGAAGAAGAATTTGGATCTGAGATATCAGATAGTGAAGCAGAAAAGATACTAACAGTAGGTGATGCAATAAAATTTATTGAGAGTAAATCAAGCTAAACTATATTTATTTAAAAAATTAATAGTATGCAGGTTTAACTTAATGGTGGCAAAAGATGAAAAAATTATGCTTATTTTGTCTTCGCCCTCTGGAGTTGGAAAAACTACAATCACTAAAAAACTTCAACAAAAGTATCAAAACTTTAAAATATCAATTTCGCACACTACAAGACCCCCAAGATCTAATGAAATAGATGGTGTGGATTATAATTTCGTTTCTAAAGAAAAATTTGAAGAATTTATATCAAAAGATAAATTTTACGAATATGCGAAAATTTTTGAGAATTATTATGGAACATCCAAAAAAAATGTAGATGAAATATCAAAAAAAAACGATCTTTTGTTTGATATTGACTGGCAAGGCACTAAACAATTATCTAAATTTAAGAAACTTAATTTAGTAAAATTATTTTTAATTACCGATAGTAAATTAGAATTAAAAAAAAGATTACTTAAAAGAAATCAAAATACAAAATCCGAGGTAGAAAAAAGATTGAAATCTTTTGATGCAGATATCAAACATTGGCATGACTATGACTATATTTTAATAAACAAAAACTTAGACACTTGTTTCAAACAAATAGAACAAATAATTAATAGCCACAAGTATAAAACTATTTTGCTTCAAAAATCTCAGTGATTTTGTAAAATGTTTTTGGGTCAATATTTTCAGCTCTAGAGCGCACATTAAGATCTGAAACTTTTTTTATTTGATCTTCATTAAGAATTTTTTTTATATTTTTATTAATCATTTTTCTCTTATTAGAAAAAAGAATATTAGTAATTTTTTCTAAATTTGAAATATTTTTTATCTTATATTGTATATTATCAAAAACTTTAAAATGAATTACCATTGAAGTAACTTTAGGTTTTGGAATAAAACAATTAGCTGAAACTAAAAAATATTTTAAAATTTGTAATTTAAATTTTACAATTATAGATAATCTACCGTAGTGTTTTGAAGGAAACTTTCCAATAATTCTTTCACCTAATTCCTTCTGAAACATAAAAATTAAATCCTCAAATCTATTATTGATATTTTTTTCTTTAATTATTTTTATTAGTATTTGCGAAGAGATATTGTAGGGTAAATTTCCAATAATAATTAATTTTTTTTTCTTTATTTTCTCTAAGTTAAAATTTAGTATATCTGCATTTATAATTTTTATAAGTTTGTTTTTAGAGTATTTAGCTTTTAAATTTTTTGTTAATTCATAATCTTTTTCTATAACTGTCAAAGATTTAGGGTTTTTTTTTAATATTTCATCTGTTAATGCGCCTCTACCAGGACCAATTTCAATAATATTTCTATTTTTAAAATTTTTAAGACCCAGTATCTTTTTAATAACATTTCTTTCTATTAAAAAATTTTGACCAAGAGATTTTTTCGAAAATTTCATTTGCAAAATTCATTTACATACTCAATACATCTTAGTAGGCTTATTGGATTAGATTTTTTTAATAAGATATTATCAGCTGCAATACCATGATCTGGCGAAACTCTTATATATTTTAGTCCCAATGTTAAGTTTATTGCATCAAACTTAAATAAAGTTTTAAATGGCGATAATACCTGATCATGATACATTCCTACTATCACATCATAATTTTTATATTCATTTATAAAAATAGTGTCGGCAACAAGAGGCCCTGTAACTTTTAAGCCTAAATTTTTTAATTTTTTTATAGCCGGAATGATAATTTTTTTTTCCTCTGAAAGCTTGTTTAATTCTGCATTATGAGGATTTAGACCAAGTACAGCAATTTTGGGCTTAACCTTGGTTTTTTTTTTGAACCAATTATTAATAATTGAAATTTTTTTTACTATAATTTTTTTATTTAATTTTTTTGAGACTGATTTGATGTCAACGTGAGTGGTAATAGGTGAAACCATTAAATTTTTGTTTTTAATGATCATAACCTCTCCATCATTTTTAACATTGCATTTCAAAGCTAATATTTCTGTCACACCAATTTTTCTTTTTTGAAGTAAATTTTTATCTATTGGGCAATTAATGATACCAGCTACATCTGTGTTCATTCCAAAGTGATGAGCTAAATTTAAAGATTTTGATATAAATTTTGAGGCAGATTTTTTGCTTACTTTAAATGGATCTTTAAATTTAAGATCAATATCAATTATCTTTAATTCTCTATTTAATTTTGAACGAAAAATATTTTTAACTTTAGAAGTTTTGATTTTATAACGCAATAATTTGAATTGTGCATTGAGTAAATTATAATTTGAAATAACAAAAACTCTTTGTTTTAAATCATTAGATAATTTTTGCCAGCACTTATAAATAATTTCAGAATTAATGCTATTAGGGTCTCCACTTAATAAAATAATTTTTTTATTCATTTAATTATATTGTATAAAATAACTGTTTTTAAGTTTTGATAAATGGCTTTTAGAATATAGGTTAAACAATTCATTTTGTTTTCTTTGAACCAAACTTTGTTTGATTTTTTCTTTATTAACTAGATCATCAGTTTGAATGTTTCTTTCTGAGTTTAACTTTAAAAATAAAATACTATTTGTTTGCACAATAGGTTTAGAAATTTGTCCAGGCTTAATTTTACCAATTTCTTTTGATATTTTTTTAGAGAGAACATTTACATTTATCCATCCTAATTTCCCTTTTTGAGTTGAAGTATTTGAGACACTAAATTTCAAAGCTGCATTTTCAAAACCATTTTTTTTAATCTCATCCATGATTTTAGATATTATTATATCATTAGAAATTTTTTCGTCTTGAAAAACCTCTATCTCAGATAAGTTAACTTCTTTATTTAATGAAGCTGATTTAATAATTCTATTTAAATCATCTTTTATTTTATTTTCATCAATTTCAATTTTATTTTTATATTTAAAATAAATAAATTGTTGCCATTTTAACTCCAGCTCCATTTCATCAACAAATAATTGATAGTCTAACTCATAATCAACAAATTTTTTTTTAAATTCCTTTATATTATTTTCAGTAATTTTATTTAAATATGAATTTAATCTTTGACTGCTTATTTTATAATCAAATTTTTCAAGTTCTGTTTCTTTTATTTTATTAAAGATTAAACTTTCTAAGGTTTGCCTTTTAATATTATCAATATTTTTTTGATTAACTTCATTGCCACTAAGTATGAGAGTTCTTATAATTTTATTTTTTACTTCAATTGACGTAATTATTTTATTATCTACTTTTACAACAATCGAGCTTTCTAAGGCTGTTAGTAAATTGTTTAAATTAATAATAAATAAAACTAAAAGAATATGTGAAATTTTAATTTTTTTCATTAATCAAATTTTGGAGAATCTATATCTCCAAATGGAACTAGGGTAATTTTAAACATTAAAGAATCTTCTGGATCCAGTTCTGAGTCTTTATAGAATTCTCGCCTATAAACTAGTCCAGCTCTCAAGCAGTCGTTAATGTACTCATAGCTTAAATCGTAAAATTCTGATGAATTGGTAATTAAGTTTCGTTTAGTTTTGAAAGCCAAAAGTCCTTTATCATTGTTTTTAAATTTTAATTCAGTTTTAAAGTAATCTTGATCTCCGATATGTTTATTTTCACTTAAATATTTAAAATCAACCTCTAAAGCACCATTTTTGTAAATTGTTCCAAACTCGTTGTAATTAAAATCATTATAGTTTTGGTCTACAGAAAAACCATATTCAAAAGTTAAATTATTATTTAAAATCAAATTACTTTTCCCAACTAAATCAGATAACTTTTCATTTAAACTACTTTTATCTGACATTTTTTTGTTTTCTTTTTCATTTATTATTTGAGCTAATGAAAAATCAAATTTGGTAATATCATTTTCTTTAACACTATAATCAAATCCAATAGTACTACTTAGCCCTGTCTCATAATTATTAACATTTGTAATTCTATTCATGTTGAATGCATTAGAAGTTGTCAATCTTGTTCCATCTGATTCTTGTCTCATGCTTCCTGGCGCCATTCTAACTAATATTTTTGGAACCAATAGGTGCTTTGTATTATTTTCGAATTTTTGTAGATTTATTTTTGACAGGATACCCAAAGATCCAAAAAGTTCACTTGTAGGATCATTTTTATATATATCAACATTTTTGCTTTCGTAATTTATATTTTTAATATTGGATAAAAATTTAGTATTTAAAAAATTGGAAAAAATTTTATCCTTAGACTCATAATTAAAATCATTTATTAAAAAATTAGTTAATTTATTAGTATCATAGTTGTGCACTCTATAATTTGACTGAAACTCTAAGTTCCCAAAATTTTCTTCCGAAAATAAATTAGTATTAAATACTAATTCAGGTAAAATATACTCATACTTATCATTATAATCTGACTTTAAAGTTTCATATACACTTGCATTAAGTCCTATAAAAGAATTTCCCCTTTCCTGAGTGAAATCAATAGAATTTTCTAAAGTTTCATTATTATAATCGACAAGATTAGAATCTATTTTGTAAAGTTTTAGGTATTTATCATTTGATACTTCTTGAAGATTAAGTTCCAAAGTATTTTTGTGAGCGTTGTTACTCTCAAAATTTTTAACAAATTTAGAAAAAAAGTGTGATTTTTCCCCTGCTTTTTTTTTAGAACTAGTTTTTTGATATCCTTTTGTGTATCCAAAATCAGCGAGCAAACTAGAGTCTTTAGAAACTTGATGATATTCACCTGTAAAAAGAGGATTTTCATTATAATAAAGTCTATTTGTCAGTGTTAAGTTTTTATCTAAACCTAAATCAAAAAAATAGGGAATTGAAATTCCGGCACCAAGGTTTTTAGTGTCATAAAAAGAAGGAGTTAAAAAACCTGATCTTCTGCCAACAGTTGGATCGGGATAAGAAATGAATGGAAGGTAAAAGATTGGAATATCATACACTTTAATTGTTGCATTTTTATGATAAATAGTTTTTTTTATATTATCATGTAACATTTCCTTGGATTGAATACTCCAAGGTGGGCATTTATCTCCTTCTCTGTATTCACATAGCGTAAAAATACTTTTATTGAATTTACTTTTTTCTTTAGAAATATTTACTGTATTTGAAAAAATTCTTGGATCATTTTTAGGACTCACTTTAAAACTATCATCATTTAAAAATACTTTTGAGTCTGTTCCTAAAATTTCTTTTTTTTTAGTATCTATGTAAACTTGCGAAAATTCATACTTATTTTCTTTACCATCTAAAATTTCAACTGAGCCAATTGATTTGAATAAACTTTTCTGTAAAGAATATTCAAAATTTTCTAAAAAAATTTGATTTCCATCTTCATCGATCAGTGACGATTTTTTATTTGATTTTATGAATTGATTTTTATTGTCTACTAATACATCTTCACTATTTAGAGTATAATTTTCGACTGTTTGCATCTGAGTTTTTCCAATTGTCTTTATTAATTCCTCATTTTCGTAATATTCAGCATAATCAGTAAATATTTTATTATTTTTTTCATCTAAGATTGATATATTTTTTCTTAAAATTAAAAAACCTTTACTTTTATTATACTTAGCAAATTCACTCTTTAATATTTTATCTCTAGTTTTGACAACTACTTCATTTTCAAAAATTGAAATATTACTTTTTTTATCAATCGAGATATCTTTAGCTGTTATCAAAATATTTTCTGCAAATGCATTGCTAAAAAAAAAGAAAATTATAATAAAAGAAATTTTATTTTTCATTAATTTGAATAATCCCGATTAGAGTAAAAAAACTTAAAGCTATTATTGGTGTCCATATAGATAGTATTAAAGGTATCCTATCAGTTTTTCCCAATGCAAAAGATAGATCTTTTAAATAGTAGACAATAACCGTAACAATTAATCCAATAATTATAAATTTAAAATTATCAGAGTTTTTCATCGTATGTAGAGTTAAAATGGATGCTAATGCAGTCATAATACATAAATAAAACGGTAAGGTCATCATGGTATGCATGCTTTGTTTTAAAAAATTTTTGTTGTAACCTTTATTTAACATATTGTTAAAATTTACTATTAACTCAAAAAAAGAAAATGTATCTGAATTATTAAATAAATTTTTCAATTTATCAGAGTTATATATTGAGCTTATAGTATAATTTATATTAGCATCTTCTTTTAAAATATTACCATCAAAATTAAAAACCTTAGTATTAACTAATTCCCATTCATTAGATTTAATATTTGCCTTTTGTGCAATAATTTTTTTATTTAAATTAAAATCTTTGTTTAATTCAAAAATTTTTACTTCATAAATTATATCTCCCTCAAGTCGAGTAGCCGTTACTATTCGCTCTAAGTCTTTGAAATTTTCCTTAATCCATAAACCATTTTTATTAAAAGTAACCAAATGATCAATATCACGTGCATAACTTGATTTTGTTTTTTCATAATATTTTATTAATGATGAAGTGATTGGATTGATAAAAAATAAAATAATCCAACCTAACAAAAAAGATGTAAATGCTAAAATAAAAAATATTTTTATGTTTGAAAAACCATGAATTTTTAATGTAAGCAGTTCTTTATTATTTCTAATTTTTACCATGAACCAAATACTTGAAATAAAAATTATAAAAGGTAAAAGTTTAATAATTAAGCTAGGTACAAATATGCAAGTTAATAATAACGGAGTTAAAATACTTACATTTGTATATTTAAAAAATTCTACTTCTTCAAAGAGGTTAAGTATTATTCCGAAACTGTAGGCTGTAATCGTTACAATTAAAAAATTTTTAAGATAATTTTTCAAAAGATAATTTAGGATTATATTGTTCATCTTTTATTGTTTAGAAAATTTATAGATTAAAACTGGATAAATTATAATTAAGCACGTCACCGGTAGTAATATATAGATCAATCTTAATAATTCACTCGTTCCAGTGTATTTTAAAATTAATTCTATAAAAACTAATACAATAAAACTCGAAATAAATATTGGCATTCTTTTGGCAATTGAGCTCTTCTCTTTAATAAGCAGAAATGAACAGATTAAACAAAGTAAGGGCATATATACCGGTAAAGCTAATCTCCTTATCAAAATAGGAATGATTTCTTTATCAGCATTATTAGAACAAACTTTTAAATTATTATTCTTGTAGAGGTAGCAGCTTAATAATTTAAATGTAGACGTTTCTTGAAGTTTAGGCTGCTTAATTACTGTAGTTTGAAGTTCTTGAAGGTTTATATTAAGTTGTTCAAATTTAATTATTTCAGTTTTTTCATCAGAAGATTTGTTTGAAATTATTTCTCCATTTATTAAAAATAATCCTTTTTTTTCAACTATACCTTTTTCGGCTATTATTATCGTACTTTTAATATTATTCGTATTGGAAGATAAATTTTTTAAATTATTTCCACTATCATATAAAAATATATTTTTTATCTCATTATCAAATTTTTTCTCAACAAAAAAAGTAAATCCTTTAAAAGAGTCAGAAAATTGTTGAGATCTTACAGTAGGTAAAAAAGAATTAAATTGGCTTGAACTTAACATCTCTCTTGATTTATTTAAAGCAGCTGGTGTTAAATAAACGGCGAACAAAAGGTAGAAAACAATTACAACTAAAGATGATAATAATAATAAATTTACTATTACAATTTTTTTTACTCCTGTTGTCCACAATATTACAAACTCACTATTACTATTATGTTTTATTATAAAAATTATTAAAGAAATTAAAAAAGCTATAGGAAAAAATTTTGGAGCTATACCAAAAATATTTAAGAAAGAATATTTAAAGTATGTTATTAGAGAATATCCGTTGTCTACTATTAGATCTAAAAAATTAACAGCTCTTACAGTCAAAGCAATTAACGATAAACCTAATATAATAGTAAAAAACGTTTTAAATATCTCAAAAAAATAACTTTTATAAATTTTGTTTTGAAGCATAAGAAATTTTGTATATAAATAATCCATCCAAAAGTTAAATTCAATCAATGGTTTAATTATGGCTAATTTTTCGTTGAATTTTCTAACATTTAATCTTATATACCTTAAAAATTATAGCAAAACGTAGCTAAAAAAAAATATATGCCAATTAAGATAAACTACTCTAAAAAAACTATCAGCAAGTCAAATTCAAATTTAGTTTTATTCTGTGATGAAAAACTAAAAATTGGAAATTTAATGAAAAATTTATCTAACAAAGAGTTTTCTTATATAAATGAGCTATTAAAAACTTACGATAAAAAAAAAAAAATATTTACTTTTGAGATAAATTCAAAAAAAAAAATACTCTTGATATCTTTAAAAAGTAAATTATCAAATTCCGATGCAGAAAGTTTAGGTGCAGAATTTTATAACTTTATTAAAAAAGAAAAGAGCAGTGATTATTTAATAATTTCTGATAGCATTGTGGGAAATGATCATATCTTTTTAAGTCATTTTCTTCATGGGATTAAATTGAAATCTTATGAATTTAAAAAATATAAGTCAAAAAAGAATAACAAAGATATTTCAATTAATATAAGTGGAGAACAAAATAAACCTTCACCTCAAATACAACTTAAGTTTAAAGCACTAGAAGAGGGCACTTTTTTTACAAGAGATTTAGTTTCTGAACCAGGTAATGTGTTACATCCAGATGAATATGCAAAAAGATTAAAGTCTTTAAGTAAGAATGGTTTAAAAATTACTATATTTGACAAAAAAGAATTAAAAAAACTAGGCATGAATTCACTCCTTGGAGTTGGAATGGGTAGTGTAAGAGGATCCTATCTTGTTACCATTGAGTGGAATGGAGTTAAAAATAAATCTAAACCATTAGCCTTTGTAGGAAAAGGAGTCACGTTTGACACCGGAGGCTATTCATTGAAACCTGCAAGATTTATGGAAGATATGACTTACGATATGGCTGGATCAGCAGCAGTAGTAGGTTTGATGAAAACTTTAGCTATAAGAAAAGCAAAAATTAATGCAGTAGGCGTCGTTGGATTAGTTGAAAATATGGTTAGTGGTGTTGCTCAAAGACCAGGAGATATTGTTAAATCTTATAGCGGAAAAACTATTGAAGTCTTAAATACAGATGCAGAAGGTAGATTAGTTTTAGCAGATGCAATAACTTATACTGAAAAAAAATTTAAACCAAAATTTATTATAGATCTAGCAACTTTAACTGGTGCAATTATTGTTTCGCTAGGTTCAGAATATGCTGGATTATTTTCTAATGACGATAAACTATCTAAACAGCTAATAAACGCAGGTAATATTGTTGAAGAAAAATTATGGAGAATGCCATTACATAAAAATTATGACAAACTTATAAACTCTAAAAATGCTGATATGCAAAATATAAACTATGTTGGGGGAGCCGGTTCTACAACCGCAGCTCAGTTTTTACAAAGATTTATACTTAATAAAACACCATGGGCGCATCTTGATATTGCTGGTATGGCATTTTCAAAGTACGGAGGTTCTTTAAATTCTGGTGGAGCAACCGGGTTTGGTGTTAGAATATTAAATAAATTAATAGAAGATAATTATGAGTGAAAATGAAGAAACATTATCAATTATAAAACCTGATGCAGTGGAAAGAAATTTAGTTGATGAAATCAAAAATATCTTCATCAAAAATAATTTAAAAATTAAAGATAGTAGAAAAATTCATATTACAAAGGATGAAGCCTCAGAATTTTACAAGGTTCATCAATCAAAACCATTTTTTAACGATTTATGTGAATATTTATCATCAGGGCCTATAGTTGTAATGATTTTAGAAGGCAAAAATGCAGTAGCTGCTAATCGTAAATTAATGGGTGCCACAAACCCTAAAGACGCAGATGAAAATACAATAAGAAAGCTTTATGGCATCTCAATAGATAAAAACTCAGTTCACGGGTCAGACTCAGCTGAAAATGCAAAATTAGAAATTAATTTTTTCTTCAATAACTAAGAATACCTGAAAATTTTAATAATTGCTTCAGGATAGGCTCTATACTCCTTTTTTTGTGTTTTTTGCTTTAAAGTAATTTCGTTATCATCAGGTTCTAAATAAAAAAATTTTTTACTAATAATATTCCCATCATCTAATTTATTATTCACATAATGAACTGTGCAACCTGTTTTTATCTCTTCACTCTTCATTATTCTTCTAAAAGTATTAAGTCCTTTAAATTTTGGAAGCAAAGAAGGGTGAATATTAATAATCTTTTTTTTATATTTTCTTACTATTTCATTTGAAATTATTTTCATATACCCAGCTAAACAAATAAAAGAAATACTATTTTTTTTTAAATGGAATAGAATTTTGTTATTAGAATTTTTTGATTTTGTATTAATAAATATATACGGGATTTTATATTTCTTAGCATAAATAAGACCATATGCATTTTTATTATTACTTATAACTAAATTTACATTGATTGGAAAACTTTTATCTCTTGAATGTCGTATAATATTTTTAAGATTTGACCCTTGTCCAGAGATAAAAATACAAGTTCTTTTTTTTACCATTGAATAGAATTTCTTATTTTTACTCTCTTTTTTTCTTTTGAAATAAATCCTATTTCGTACGGTTTAAAATTTTGTGTAAATATTTTTTTTATTTTTGTTATATTTTTCTTTGAGGTAATTACACAAAAGCCAACTCCACAATTAAAAGTTTTTATCATTTCATGATCAGGAATATTCTTACTCTTTAACCATTTAAATATTTTTGAAACCTTTATTTTCGATAGATCTAAGTTAACACTTAAATTTTCAGGAACAGATCTTATTAAATTTTCAATTAAACCACCTCCAGTGATGTGAGCGGCTGATTTAATTAGTTTTTTATCAGCAAGTTTTAAAATCTCTTTAGTATATATTTTTGTTGGTTTTAGTAATTCTTTTTTTAAATTGGTTGGAATATTATTCTTTTTAATGATTGATCTTATCAAAGAGAAGCCATTTGAATGAATTCCATTAGAAGGAATCGCTAAAATAATATCTTTTTCTTTGACTTTATTTTTGTGTAATATCTTTTTTTTTGAAACTATTCCTACGCTAAATCCTGCTAAATCAAATTTATTATTAGAATAAATTCCAGGCATTTCAGCAGTTTCACCACCAATTAATTGGCAATTGGATATATTGCAGCCTCTAAAAATACCTTTTAAAATTTTTTTTGTTTTATTTAAATTTAATTTTCCCACAGCTATATAGTCTAAAAAAAATAGTGGTTTTGCACCTTGAACAATCAAGTCATTAACACACATCGCTACCAAATCAATTCCAATAGTATCAAATTTTTTAAATCTGTTAGCTATATCGATCTTTGTGCCAACTCCATCTGTACAAGAAACAATTATAGGATCTTTAATCTTATAAGTACTGATGTCAAATAATGATCCAAAACCACCAATTTGATCTTTAAAATAATTAAACTTCGTTTTTTTGACATTTTTTTTTGATACTCCGGATATATACTTAACTAATTTATTGGCTGATGAAATGTTAACACCGCTTTTTTTATAACTATTTTCGTTTTTTTTCATTTATAAATTGGTAATTAATTTTATGAATTTATTTATACAAGTTTTACTTATTGTAATTATTTTTTTTAAAACTGGAAATCTTTTATCTGATAATAACATATTTAATGTTAATAATATTATCTTAGAAAAAAAGGATAATAATTCTACCAAAGATTTAACAGATCTAGCTATAAAAAAAGGGTTTAATGAATTAATCAGAAAACTTCTCCTTAAAGAAGATTTTAAAAAAGTTTCCGATCTCAAGTTTACAGAAATAAAACAGTTAGTAACTTACTATAAAATTGGAAAAAACTCAGATGAAGAAAATAATAGTGTAAATTTTAATTTAACTTTTGATAAAGATAATATTCATGATTTATTCTATAAAAAAGGAATTTCATATTCTGATATAAGAGATAAAGAATTTTATGTTTTGCCAATTTTTTCTAAAAATAATGAATTTTTTATTTTTTCAAACAATTATTTTTACACAAATTGGAACAAAATTGAAGATGATGACTTAATTGAATTTATTCTTCCACTAGAAAATATTGAATTAATTCAGAGTATTAATAAAAATAAAAGCAACATACTGGATCTAGATTTAGTAAAACTATTAAAAGAATATTCAAATAAAAATTTAGCAATTATTTTAATTGAAGAAAATAGTTCAAGTTTAAATAAAATTTATATAAAAGCTAGAATACAAGGTAAAAGTATTTCCAAAAGTATGAAATTTGAAAAAAAAGATTTAAATCAGTTCACTTTTTATCAAAAAATGATTTTTAATATAAAAGATGAATTAATCAACATGATAAAATCCCAAAATTTAATCGATATTAGAACCCCATCTTTTTTAAATGTAAAACTAATTCTCAATAAAAAAAATAATTTAGTTATTCTCAATTCAAAAATTAATAATGTAAATTTGATAGAAAATATTTATGTACAAGATGTAAATAAAGATTATGTAAATTTAAGAATCAAATATTTAGGTAAATTAGAAAAAATCATTGATCAATTAAATACAAAAAAAATTAAATTAGAATTAATTAATGAAGAGTGGTTAATTAAAATATTATAATAATGGACCAACTCACATTTCAATTTCCATTCTCAAAAAAATATTTTGAGCAAGATTTTTTTGTTTCAACTAATAATTTTTCTGCTTTCAAGTTAATAGAAAGTTGGCCAAACTGGCCTGGAAAATGGCTAAATATTTTTGGTGAAAATGGTTCAGGAAAAACTCATTTATCTAAAATCTTAGAAAAAAAATATAAAAGAACTAAATTAGTTGATGCTAGAAATGTAAGTAATAAAATTATTGAAGACTTAAATATCTTAGATTGTTTAATAATTGATAACTTCGAAAATAACATTGATGAAGATCTGTTTTACTCAATTTTAAATCAATCAAAACTACTAGAGAATTATATTTTGATAAATTCTAGAATCTCAATAAATAAAAATAATTTTATTTTAAAAGATCTTATATCTAGAGTAAAAAGTTTTATATTTATCGGTATAGAACTACCCACTGATGATTTATTGAAAGTCTTTATATCAAAAATTTTATCAGATAAACAAATCAGTATTAATCCAAAACTTTTAAATTTTATTATCAACAATGTAGAAAGATCTTACGAAAAAATGTTCAAATTTCTGAAAGAATTAGACGAATTGTCTTTATCTACTGGAAAATCAATTAATATTAATCTAATAAAAAAAGTATTAGAAAATGAATAA
>MDTB01083655.1_pt1 | contig 18880 bp, 19 predicted proteins | sample 811161 | NCBI WGS metagenome assembly MDTB01 (sample SAMN05326650, study PRJNA326480) | marine metagenome | isolation source: seawater | place: Mediterranean Sea | collected 2009
ATTTAGTTTTAGCTGACCTCTCAAAGTCAGCAGCAGTATTTATTAAATCGCTGCTCCATTGGAGGTCAGCAAACTATTTGAATTAGACAACTGATCACCCCCTTTTTTAGTTTTATTAGTGAAAAATTCCACAGAAAATATTAATGGAAAATTATAATATAAGTCAAAATAAATTGAAAATTTTGTTGTTTGTAGAAGTATATAATGAAATTATAATTTTTTTGAGATTCGTTTTATTTCGCTCTTCACAAGATCTATCTCATCGATTGAAATCTTCTCTTTTACCATATCAGTTTTTTCATTCCATGATATAGACCACGTTTCATATCTATTTGTTATCTGTCTGATAGTGTTGATATGGGCAATCTTTTCTTCAAGGCTTTCATTTTTATCATTTCTGGTGAATAGTTTATTAAAATACATGATGGTTTTATTTATGGACCAATTTATCACACCACCATCTTTTTGTATTTTTATTTCATCATTTGCAAGTCTTCCATACTTAAGGTGGTCATCAATAATGGACTCATATAAATCTAGTTCATTTAATAGTATTACTCCATTTTCTGTAGGTTCTATAGATGGAATGTATTCTATATAAGGAAGAAAGCTTAAACCTTTCACAATGGATTTTTTAATGGAATTAAGATTGATGATTTTATTGGGGCGTGGATTTTCTGAGTTGAGATATGCACCACAACCAGATAAGAGGAAGGTAAGGATTGATAATATCAAAATCCGTTTCAAGCAATCACCATTATGGTGCCGAAACAGATACACCCCACCAATAAACATTTGATGAATGTATGATTCAAGTAGAACTCCGCATTTGCAAGCCTGCTTTAGGCTTGGAAAAGTTTAGATCATAAAATTCATTTAAAGCAAGACATAACTAAAACTTCTTAAATAAATAAATAAATAGATTTAGATTACAGATGTAAATACAATACATAGATTAAAGTCACTATTAAATAATTAAAAACAAAACTAAAAACACTTATGAAAAAATATATAATATTAGGAGTTTTAATCATGGCTTCATGTAGTCAACAAATATATCCACCGAATGCAACAAAAAAAAATCATGAAATGATTGCACATGCAGATACTCGGATTGACAATTATTATTGGATGCGTTTAACTGATGAACAAAAATCAGCAAAGCCATATGATACACATGCTCAAGAAGTAGTTGATTATATTAATCTAGAAAATAAGTATACCCAAGAAAGTTTATCACACACTAACGATTTCCAGAAAAATATTTTTGATGAAATCGTTGGAAGAATTCAGAAAGATGATGAAACCGTACCTTATATGGATAATGGATATTATTATTATACTAGATACGAGAAAGATAAAGAATATGCTATTTATTGTAGAAAAAAAGATAGCCTTGAATCAAAAGAAGAGATTCTTTTAGATGCCAATGAAATGGCAAAAGGGCATGATTATTTTTCTATTAGAGGAAGATATGTTAGTCCAGATAATAATTGGATAGCTTATGCAGTAGATACTTTAAGTCGAAGATTTTACACAATTTATTTTAAAGATTTACGTAATGGGAAGATATTAGATGAAACTGTTTCTGGAGTTGAAGGAAGTATTGCTTGGGCAAATGATAATAAAACAATTTTTTATACTTCAAAAAACAAAGTCACATTACTTTCAGAGAAGATTTATAGGCATATAGTAGGAACGGATTCAAAAGAAGATGCGCTTGTCTATGAAGAAAAGGATAATGAATTCTATATAGGGGTCTCACGTTCAAAGTCAGGAAAATATATTGTGATATGGAATAATAGTACTTTAGTTAGTGACTATTATTTATTAAAAGCAGATGAGCCTTATGGGAAATTTATAAATTTCACTAAACGTAGTGATAATCATGAATATTCCCTAGTCCATTATGGGAAAAAATATTATATACTTAGTAATTGGGATGCAGAGAACAATCGATTAATGGAAGTATCTGAAGATGATACGAATAGAGAGAGATGGAAAGAAGTCATTGCTCATGATAATGATGTCCATTTATTAAACATGGAAATCTTTGATAATCATTTAGTTTTAAATGAAAGAAGAAATGGATTAAGAGGTTTACGTATAATCAACTTAACGACAGGTGAGGATTCTCAAGTGGATTTTGGTGAAAATACTTATTCAGCTTGGATATCAACTAATAAACAATTTGATACTAATATATTGCGTTATAGTTATGGGTCTTTGGTAACACCTTGGTCAACATATGATTTTAACATGGATACTAAAGTAAAGACATTGATGAAACAGGAAAAGGTTCTTGGAGGTTATGACCTTAGTAATTATGATTCAGAGCGTATTTACGCTACATCTCGCGATGGAATCAAAATACCTATTTCCCTTGTCTATAATAAAAGTAAAAAGGAAGCCAATGCGCAAAATTTATTACTTTATGGTTATGGATCTTATGGATCTACAACAGATCCTTATTTTAATTCAGCGCGATTAAGCCTGTTAGACCGAGGATTTATTTTTGCGATTGCGCATATAAGAGGTAGTCAGATTTATGGTAGAAAATCATATGAAGATGGTAAGCTATTAAATAAGAAAAATACATTTTATGATTTTATCGATGCAGGAAAACACTTAATTGATAATGGATATACTAATTCAGATAAATTGTTTTGCTCAGGTGGAAGTGCAGGTGGTCTTCTTATCGGAACTGTGATTAATATGGAACCATCTATGTGGAAAGGTGCTATAGCGGGGGTTCCGTTTGTTGATGTTGTAACAACAATGTTAGACCCTTCAATCCCTCTTACCTCTAATGAATGGGATGAATGGGGTGACCCTCGTGAGAAAGAGTATTATGATTATATGCTGTCTTATTCTCCTTATGACCAAGTTCATGATAAAGAGTATCCTAATTTATTAGTTACTTCAGGATTTTTTGATTCTCAAGTTCAATATTTTGAACCTTTAAAGTGGGTTGCGAAACTCCGTGATCACTGGAAAGGAGTAAACAAACTATATTTACATATGCATATGGATGCTGGGCATGGAGGTAAATCAGGACGATTTAGATATTATAAAGAAGTCGCGTTAGAATATGTTTTTTTACTGGAGCTTGCAGGAATCAATGATTGATAGTTTATAAAAGATGTGAATTTTTTGTTATAAAAATAAACTCGCTGATGAGAACTTTTAAAATACCTGCTGCAGGTATTGCAAATAGCATACCCAATGGACCTATCACTGTTCCACCAATTAGTAGTACTAACATAACGGCCATTGGATGGAGACCAACGCTTTCTCCTACAACAATTGGTGTGATAAAGTTATTATCAATTTGTTGAACAATAATGAACATAATTATTATGTCTAAGATAAAAAATGGGGAAGGTATTGCACCAAATATTTGATGGTTAAGAGCAATATCATTTCCAACATTATTCATTAGAGCTATCAAAATTGCGGGAATCATTCCAATAAATGGTCCAACCATTGGAATTAAATTTGCAAGCCCTGCAATAATGCCAATAAAGACAACTAGTGTAATATTTGCACCAAGTTGATTTAATATAAATAAACCAATTATTGATAATAGAGCGACACTTCCAGCCGCAAGTATTTGGCCTCTTAAATATTTTGAAATTTGTTGTTCAATGTTAAAAATCATTCTTAAACCTACTTCAAGGTATTTATTTGGAATGAAGCGTACCAATGACCGTTTAAAGTCGTGATATTCAATCAAAAGAATAATCGTAAAAATCAGTACCATAAATGCTATGAAGAAAAAACTTCCTGCAGAACCTAATAAAGAGAGGATACTTTGGAAAACTCCAAGTAAAGCATTTTTTGATAATAAAATCAGTCTTTCTGTTTCAGGAATTAAATTTGAAATTACATCAGGTAATAATTGGCGGACTCCCAATGACAACTCTTCTATACTTGTTGCAAAATCATCTTTTTGTAGTTTATTTGTAAATACTTTTATTTGAGAACCTAGGTTTGATATGAAACTTCCAATAAATAAAACAGTTCCACTTAGTGCCGTAATAATAATAACAAAAACACCCAAACTTCTAGAGCGGGTAAATCGTTCTAGTTTATCAACCGTATGTAAAAATATGGTTGTAAATAAGAAAGAAAAAACTAACATTCCAATGATGGATGTAAGGAAGGGCAATATTTGTAGAGCAATAATTCCTACAATAATAAATAATAGTAATCTATAAATTTTTTGAATTGAATCCATCTGTTGGTGTCTTTGATAGCTCTTCATTTGTTTTGCGTAAACGTTCGCCTAATACCCGAGATAAATTCATTAAGATTTTATTCCCTAATTCAGGATCTCTTTTCATTAGCGTTAAAAGGTCGGTCCTAAAGAATCCTATCATTCTTGATGGTTGAGTAGCAATAGCAGAGGCAGATCGAGGTTCTTCATCTAATAAAGCTAACTCCCCAAAGAAATCACCTGATTCTAAAAACGCAAATATAGTTTCGGAGTCAGAATCTTTTATTTCAACCGTACCATCTAGTATAACGTACATACCTTCTGCAGGAGCTAGTTTTTTGAATATATATTCATTTTTCTTATATGTTCTCTCATGGGTCAGTCTAACAATTTCAGACAATTCTTGATTTGAAAGATTTTTGAAAATTGGGATTTTTTCTAATACCTTGTGTACTGGATCATCATTATCTTGTTTACGAAAATAATTTTTATAGAGTGCTTTCATAGACTATCCATTTATAACAGAAGAAGTAAATGAGCTAGCAATAATAATTTCAATAATCACAAAGTAAATTCCGATTATAGATTTTCCCCAAATTTTTGATTCATCTTTCCAAAGCCAATAGGTGAATAAAACACCATTAAAAATAAATACCCACAAAGATATGATATTTAATGAAATACCAAAATTGTTGACATATAACAAGATTAATAAAATACTTAATCCTATTATGACCAAAATAAATTCCGTCAAATAATGAATTAGAAGTAATTTTTTATTTTCATCCATCTAATGGTTTTATGGTTATTAATATGAATAAAATTAAACACCCTTAATTTTGATTAAGGATGTTGGTTAATAGTAATATGTGAATTATTTCTATTAATGGGTTTCACAATCACTCCACCAATGTGATCCACATTCACATTCATTACCCAAGGGATTCCAACATTCTTTATCGATGTGCCATTCCATAAGTTTCCCATCAATGGTCTTATTATCATAAAAATATTCCGTACTAATTATTCCATTTTCATACCAATAGGTCCACAAACTATCTTTTTGACCTTGTTTATAAATCCCTTCTAACCGTTTTCTTCCATTTTCATACCAATAGGTCCAGACTCCTTCTCTATAGCCATTTTTAAAAGTACCGTTCATGGATTTAGGTCCAGTATAGTGAAAAGTCTCTTTTTTAATTAATTCCAAACCAGACTCTGTATCCTTATGGTACGAAATACTGCTTATAATCCCATTATCATAGGTTTCAACCACTCTTGAGGTATCACTATGATATGATAGGTCGTTAATGGGACTTTTATCGTAGGTTTCATTAGTATCGGATGTATCCTGTCCTAAGGAAAATGATAATCCCACCACTAAGATAGTAATAATTTTATGCATGAAGTTCATGTATTTCCTTTGCCTAATCTACTAATGCAAAAGCTTTAAAGAAACCACACCTTTCTATAAGGTTATTTCACAATAGATACTATAATTAGTATTATTAATGATATTAAACCAACCATTATTTTTGAATGAAGCTTTTATTACTTGCGTTAATTATCTTTTTATCAAAAAGGGGGATAAAGATTCCTTTTATTGATTTGAAATTATTTAAACAAAAAGAAGAACGAACAACAAAATCTAAACAAAAATAAAAATGAATAAGAAGGAGAACCCTATGAATATATCTTTACAAGGAATTTTATTTGGAATACTATTGTCCCTATCTGTACTATTATTTATTGGTGCTACAAATGATAATAATGAAATCGGTAGGTATGAATATTATATTAATAGCGATGATGTGACAAAAAAACATTATTCCCGAATCTTTGATACTTCTACAGGTGTTGTATATCATAAAACTTTTACTCCAGGAGGTGATCAAGTTGATGTTAAATGGGTCAATGGTGAAAGAATAGAAAGAAGGCATTTTCGACCTGATCTATCTGTTTGGAGGAGTGAATCCTGGGAAGACTATAAACAATCCTATGAAGAAAATAGGAATCAAAGTGAATAGATATTAAGCCTTAGAAGCAAATGGTCCCGTATTTTTAAGGTTATTTGTTAAATAAACTATTTTATTAATATCATTTTTTTGGATAGAAAAAAATCATTTGCATGAATTTGGTAAATATATATCCCACTTGGAACGGGATTTCCATTTTGATTTAATCCTTTCCAGTCGACAGAACTAAATCCTGCTTGTTTGTATTGGTTTACAAGAGTAACAATTTTTTGTCCAGTGATATTATAGACACTAATATTTACATGAGAAGATTCTTTTAAATTATATCGAATTTTTGTTTTTGGATTAAATGGATTGGGATAATTTGAATATAATTTATAATCCAAAGGTATTTTCGGCTTTTTTGCAATATTAAGATTCTCTGGGTCTGTTATTAGATCATATATTTGTCCATTGATTGTTATTGTTTCGTTATCCTGAGTGCTTTTACCAAAAATTCTGATTGAGGTGGAATCAATAGGTTCCCAACGTTCTAGACTGATCACTACAAAAGATGCAGTAGTCTGGATTGAGGGTACATCATAACCATCTTCCATAATTATTTCTTCAATATTTATTAGACTATTTGAGGATTGTGCCAAAGCTATCTCGTATCTATCAGAAGTCGCATTAGGATTATTTCGTTTAACCAATAACCCAATGTGCTCATCCGATGATTCAATTGATGTAATAATTGGTTCATGAAGTGAGTAAGGATAAAGGACTGTTAAGAAGTCGGTATCAATAGCGTCTTGGTTTGCTTGAATGACATAATGATTTTCATAATTATCTGGACCAGCTATATCTTCTGAGTGTTGAGATAATGGAATAGTTATCTGAGGATTATTATCAGGTGTATCAGTATGAACTAATAGTTTAGTCCCACTTGGTCTAACTATTCGTCCACCATGAGAATACGTTTCAAGTGTTCCTTGATTAATTCCCTCAGTAATATTGGTATGTAGTCTCCATGAATATGTATTTATATTATCATTATCACTGTTAATATCATCAAGCATAATAAAATACTCGCTATCTATGTATAGTATACATCTTGTAAAATTCACATTAGTACTATCATCAGGATTCAATTCCCATATTTCTTGGCCTTCCAAAGATTCGCTATCTGTATTTCTAATATAGGATTGTCCATATGCACTCCGACACTCTAGATAGGAGAAATATGTTGATTGAAATGCGTTTTCTAGAAAACCATCTACAGGACTTGGTTCTCCCGTATTCAATTCAATGGTGGGTACCCAGCCATTATAAGTAACTTCCACTGAAGGTCCTGAAGGAGGACGAGGACCATACCCATTCACTAAAATAACATTATGATTTTCAGCTTTATTTATATCATATCGATAGTTCCATCCTGCATAGCCACCTTCTATAGTCATTTTTTCATTTTGATGTGCTATCTCAAAATGGGTAACATCTGCTTGATCATGAGCCGCTCCTGCAAGCCTGGCAATTCCATTTTTACCATTAATATGTAGATATGTATCTGTTGAAAGATTTCTGAAAATACCACTACCAGCATTAGGGAGTACGGTAAGTGTTTCAAGAGGAATATTCTGATTACCATTGTTATGATTTCCAGCTGCAATATAATCTGCTCTTAGAGTGTTCAGCTTCTTAGCAAGTGGCGGATATTCCTCATTTGATATATATTGAAAATCATATTCTGAGGAAAGCAATGCTAGTGAAGGAGAATAAATATTCAGTGGGCTATCTTCCATTACTGGAAGAGTCCCATCAGGAAGTCTTATCTTCATTGCCCATTCATATATTGACCTATAGCGTTGGTCAAAGTAGGGGTTTTGTAATGCAATTGAATTTTCTGAATAATCTGGGAAAAAACCAGTTATGCCGTATGAAGAATATGCCTCAGTCCAATTACCTTTAAAATTTTTCATTGCTACAAAAAATGGTGCAGCTTTTTTCCAAGAATAGCCCATATAATGTGTACCTTCAGCATAACCACCATCTTCATCAATAAGAGTGTAGCCATCGATGGCTTCTTGAGGACTTGCAAAACATACCCATTCAATTAATAGCATACCCGCACTGACCCAAATACTGGCATCCTCATGGTGATTCAAAACTATAGCAGCCATACCCAAGGCAGCGCCAAGGGTTAATTTGTGATTATTCCTTTGAAGTAGAGATTCATTGGTAAATGCAGTAGCAGTATATTTATCCAATAGGTTATTTGCAAAAGCAGCTAAATTATTTTCAATAATTGAATTTGGTTCCATCCCCGAACCAAGCAATAAATCATATGCTTGGCAATAGCTTACAAGCTCTCTTACTCTGAATTGCCAATTGTTCACCATTGGGCCATGAGATTCAAGATCTAAAAGCCCGGAAGGGCCAATAACAGTAGGGTCAAGGTTCTCCAGATAGTCAACAGCATGGTTTAAATATTGAGACCTTGTCCAGGGATTGAGGTCATTATCTGAATTGTCATCTAGTGGTGTAACCCCATCAAATTTTCGATTCATTGCATAAACAAATGCAGCATCTTTAGCAACTCGACGTCGATAATCCTCCGTGGCTCTTGGAGATGAAACAGTATTCACTGTTGCTGCAAATTCCCTCCTAGCCCAGGTATAGATTGATTTATCATTTCCGTATTCATTTGCCCACATTGTTTTATAAGGTTCAAGTTGTAAACGTTCTCTAATCGTTTCAAGGTCTTCCGATATATAAAGAGTCCTTGGTCTGTGTGTGATGTCTGAATGCCATGGACTTGCTTCTATATAATAAGAGGCAATTATTAATAAGGTAATGGTTATTTTTCTAATGGGATTGTTCATCTATTACCATTCTATTATTTCAGCAGAACCAGACTGTGTGTATATGCATTAATCTTATTATCAATTGTAAATAAATAAATATCAGATGATATATATTCCCCTTTGTTATAATTAGAATCCCATTGTTTGGTGTTACGTCCAGGAGGCAATTCATCTTCTGTTAGATGTTTCGCCCTATTCCCTGTAATATCCTTCCCATAGGATAGGAAATGTAATAATAGAATAATCATTGTTTTCATTTGAATTTCTATGGTCAATTTTTTAATAAATTATTATAAACCAATATCAAGGTGAACCTAACTATTTGAATAAATAACGTAGTTCAATCCCAAGTTGTAAACCACCGCTTATTTTTTCTTTTGCAGTAGGTTCTGGGTCTGGATCTACTGGATCATCATCAGGTAAATCAGGAGTTACTTCAATTTTAAGATTTATAGGTAGAAAAATATTAGACCAGACACTTAATTTTATTCTATTATTAATTTTTTTCGATAGTTTTATATGGTTCTCAATAAGATCTAGTTCTTTTATTTCAATTTCAGTTCTGTTATTAAGCAATTCAACTGGCCATGCTAGAACCCACTGCTCTCCAAATAAAGATCCCTCGAAGTGTAGGAGGTTTAGATTGAAAATTGCATTATATCGATTACTCTGCCAATCGAATTGATAGGATATACTTGCAAACTCTAGGTTATACCTTGAATCTAAATAATATTTTGTACCAGATAATATAGCCCAGACTGGCGCAAAGGGATGCGGGGAAAATTGGCTTATCCATATTTTCCCTAGCCAATATCCAGAACCAAATGCTAGCTCATGAGAAGGGCTGGAAATGCCAAATTTGATTGAATAGAGAGTATCATCTATTGCTGTAAATTGTCCAAGTTTAGAGTCTTTCCAGTAGATAGGAACATCACTTGTATCCATTGTATGGTAAATTGTGCCCCAAAGTGAATAGTCCCCAATTTCATATCGCAACTCTGAATCATATTGAATTCCAGATGCTCCTAAATTCAATAATAATCCATCTGGGTAATCAGCATCATTGATATTTTCATATTGGATTAATTTTCTATATTTGAATGATAATCGTTTTCCTAGATATCCAAGCATTAGTCCTCGAGAATCGGACATGGTATATGTTTTAGCGACATAGTTTATTGTATCAGAATTAAAATATCCAGATCTTTCTTTTGTGATAGAATAATATTCTGGTTGAACAAAAAAGTTTTTGAAGTGTAAGGAAAATGAACTATGAATATTTTTATATGGCTGATCTAATCCATAGGAATAGAAAAAATCAAAATTAAACCATTTTTGTTTTTTCCGATATCCTACGCTAAGTATATTATTTTCCCTTGTACTATTTAGTATTTGTTTTGTGGGTGGGTCTTGATAACCTACATGGTAATCAATATATCGATGATCAATCTGGAGTGCTGTATTGGAATCTATCGGGAAATAAAATATTTGATGCAAAGATGTTCTATGGATGTCTGTTAATGTGGTATCATTTCTGGAGCGTTTGTATGTATTGTCGTAAAAAGAGTTAATGGAATAAGATATTAGCTGGCCATTATTCGTTACTTTTTCATAGTCTAAACGTAGACGTTCTGGGAATAATTTAGATGAATAATATTGTCCAGATAGATATATGGGGAGGGATAATAGAAAAAGGAAAAAAAGGGGTGAGGGACACTCACCCCTTTTATAGAAAACTATTTTACCATCTCGATGTTTTTTCCCAGTCTTCCTCATCATCCAGTTCTAGAAACTCTAGTAAATCATCAATCGTCCATGAAGGGAAAATACCATTGATGGTCGGGTCTGGCCACGCGGCCTTCCATGACTGAAAATCATCCGCCTCCCAAGTGAACTTAGGATATACCCAGGAGTATTCTCTGTCATATTCTATATTATATTCTGTTTCAAGAGTCATGGTCCAAGTATCCTCTTCTTCATTAAAATAAATATCATCTATTCCATAATCGTTTTGCCAACTACCATCCGAGTAGACTTCAACTTCAAAACTTCCGTCAATATGTATACGGTACGTCAATTCTTCAGTAGTATCCATATATTCAATAGTTAGCTCATCCATCAAATCATCTAGGCCCTTTTTAAAATGCTGATCAATTATATCTTGATTTTCCCAATTACTATTATACATATAAACATAAAAATTAGTATCTAAAGACCAAAGTCCTGTTCCCTCGACATAGTAACTATGTCCAGTGGAATCACAGCACTCCCAACTTCCCTCATCTTCCGCCCAAGTTATTTCATAACCATAGTAGCCGCCGAAATTTGTATAATACTCATCACTAGTATTACCTTTTAAACTGTCATGAAGGGTAATGGTGATTGTGGGGTCTTCATCACCTAAATCTTCATTGTCTTCCCACTCCCAATCTGTATCTGTATCTGTCCCTACTGTCAAGGTATAAGGGGGAACCATTTCTTTGAGGTCCAGTAGTGGATTGGTGAAAAATTGTTGAATATCAATTTGGATACTATCTTCTTCACCTTCTTCATAAACCCATTCATCGGTATCATCATCGTAATATTCATCGTCTTCGTTCTCCCAATACAACCATGTTGGACCAGTCATATCCGATTTAAGTTTAGTAAGCTCATCACGCATATTATCAAAATCAGATGCATCGTCAACTTCATAAGGAATCATATCATTATCCTGATCATCTGTTTCTGCCTGTAGAAAATCCATAGCAGCATTAAGTTTGTCTATGGATCCCATCATGGCAGCATGGGCATCTGCTAAATCTGTTGCTCCGGTACTGGTTATCGTACCAAAATCAGAACCGGGAGTGAATGCGTCCAAAAGTCCTGCTTCATCATGAGAAATAATATCAAAATTATGACCAATAACGGCTCCACCTATCCCCTTCATAGCATGTAGAATCATATCAATCATATACACTTCAGTCATGTCAAGCTCCATAGGGCTTGCATCTACATCTGGTTGCATTTCACTTGATACAGTAAATACAAATTCAGGGTCTTGTTCCACTTTTGCTAGTCCAGCAATTCCGGCATTGACAAATGGCATGATATTATTTTGAACAATATGTTGTATGTCACTTACTTTTGCAACCTCATTACTGTCCGATACCATTTTTGCTAAAATTAATGGTGTCCTTAGAAAAGGTTCAATGGGGACTGTCATCCCATTGATATTTAGAGGAAAATTAAACCCACCTATGCTTAGCGCATTTGTTTCGGAAGGGTCCACTTCAAAAGGTTCATTGTTATCAAAGTAATTTTCCCATTTTTCTCCCAATTCTTCGTAAGCAGGGTCGAGGAGTATGTGCATCAATCCAGTTAATGCAATTCCAAAATTAGCATCTTTATTATTCGGGTCTGAAGCCAAGGCATCAGTAAAATTCGCATATGCTGCATCTACAGAATCTCGAAGAGCATCCATACTTGGTTCTTCCTCTTCATTATATAAATCAGATAAGAGATTCTCAAGAGCTACATTACCTTCATCTGCGAACTCCGCTGCATCGTCAAGGTCTCCCTGTGTTGTTCCACTAGGACATAATTCGTTTAGCGTAGAGTACTCTTCTTCAGTATATCCATCACAACCTTCATCAAGTCCAACTTTATAAGCAGCCGCAACGGCCTGACATTGTTCAAGTGTAACATCTGTACCTGCTGTAGCATATATTTCAGCAGCCGCAGTATATTCTAAAGCAAGTTGTTCACAATCAACTTCTTCGGTCTCTTCACATCCAAAAAATAGGAAGAGTCCAAATAATAATCCCATTAATACTTTTTTCATTATGTACTCCCAAGGTTGTTTACTGTAGGCATAAGATAGAAAGAAACATTATGATTATCTATAAATATTATAATTGGGTATTTGAACAGGTAGATGGGTTTTCTTACTAATACCTATATATTACTTTCAGCGATACCCATCTATCTGTTCTTCGTTCAATAAGCTAGGTAGAGAATGGGCTGATTGTTCCTTATTATTCTTTATGGAACAAAATCCTCTTCCTAGCATCATGTCTTTTTTACTGCAGTCGATGATAAGACTGTCATCACTATACAAAACGATTCATTGATAAAAAACACACGTGATGCGTATCACATGGATGGTTTTTGTATTATTGGTTAAGGGTTTATATAGAAAAAAGCCGCACAACCGTGCGGCTTTTTAATCTTCTATAGAAATTTAGTTTAAGGGCAATTATCAGTATTTTGAGTACCTAGTAAAGAAGAACTAATGCATGCTGGATATTCTCCTGTCTCAGAATCAGGGCAAAAATTATTGTTTCTAAAGCCAGCATAATAACTGTCAAAGACAGTTGTATCTAACCCAAATGAGCTATAAAGATCAAGTTCACAAATACTTTCTGGAATGGTTCCGGAAAATTGATTGTCCTCCAGTTTAACAAATTGCAAATTAGCAAGGTCACCTATTGCAGAAGAAATCTCACCTGAAAATTGATTGTCATTTATTTCCAACGCATATAAGCTGTCTAGTGTAAATAATTCAGGAGGGAGTTCCCCACTAAATGCATTCCCGTATAATCGCAGTCTTTTCAATTTAGTCAGATTGCCAATTTCAGCAGGGATTTCACCAATAAACCCTTTATTCGTTATAATAATATCTTCAAGATGAATCAACTGTCCAATTTCAGGAGGGATAGTATTATATCCAGCTTGCTCATCAAAGACAGTTGCCATAAGAGTAGTTGTGCTGTCTATTGTATAAACCGTATCCCAAATTTGAATCTTTTCTCCTTCTGGTATCAAATCATTAAGTTGATCCTGTAAAAGATTCTTGTTGCAACTAAAAAGAGAAAGGAAGGCAAATAATAGAAGTAAATAATTTTTCATAATGTTTTTGTTTTGCTAAAGTTACAAATGATATTCTTTATTGGCAAAAAACAGTACTTACTTTAGAATGTGATTCGTATCACGTGTATTTTTTATTAATTAATCGTTTTGTATAGTGATGACGGTCTACAGTTTAGAAGATTATGGTTTGGGTAGAGACGTTGATTTTTATTACCTCTGTTATTATATGTCTCTACCTAAGCCAAAATTATATTACTAAAAATATTAAGATTATTAAAAGTGGTGAAAAACCTATTTAAGAAGGACCATTTTTTTGGTTTGAATATAATCGATTAATCGTGTATCAATATCAATGAGATGGGTCTTAATAATAATTTTTTTTCATTCTTACCATTTTTCATTTTTAATGATATTGATTATTGTTTCTAAAGCATAGGTATGATTATCCCAGAAATCTGGTCTATCTTTTAATATGTGATTACGAATTGATCTAGCATGGCCATCAATCGAATTTGTCCGTCTGGTTTTTTTTAGATGTTCATATTTTTCTTTCATCCAATCGTATTTTTTAACTGTAAGAGATTTTTTTTTCCAAAAAGGTCTTTCAACTAATTTTTTGCTTGTAATATATGTGAATTCTTCATGTTTTTTTATGGAATTTGGAATCATTAATTTTTCTTTTATCAAATAATTATGAATCCTATCTAAATAGTTTTCAATCCATCTAATATGTTTGATTTTTAAGTTGTCTGATTTTGAAGAGTCCTTCTTTAGTTCTGTTATAATCTCATCTTTTAATGATATAACATATTCAATAACCTCTTTATCAAAAAATTTATATTGTTTAGATTTCGTGAAAGAATTTATTTTCAGTTCATATTCATTTTTGGACATATCATACTGCTTTTATATGGGTTAAAATTATAATTGTCCTAAAAGTAAAATATTCATAGAGTTTTATATAATACTGATACTACCGTGGTACTAAAAGTTTTAGTTTAATCTCATAATAGGCATCTACATGATATTGACCATCGTCTGTTGTAAAATTAATAATCAATGTATGTGGTCCCGGGTCTAGAGATTGAGGAGCTGCAGGAGTTACTAGAACTGAATCAGAAATGCAACCATCCTCACCAGTTGCCACACCACCAGGTGCTTCCCCGCTCCCAATAACGATGCCATCCAAATTGAATTGGATTTTATCAAATCCGCTTGATTGAGTTTCCCCCATCCCTGAAAATTCAACCTCCAAAGTAATAGGAGAAGAACCAGTAACTTGAATATTTGCTGTTGCTGTTCCAGATTGAGTTGCTGGATTACCATTTTCTTCAACGCAATTAGCGCTGTTCTCTACCTTAAATAGAAGAGATTGTGCGATTTCTCTATCTGGAGTCTCTTGAGCTGTCAAATTCCATCCGTAGTCTGAATTTTCTATATTTCCATCCCAATAATCAACTTCTCCTGTATTATTTTCATTTGATGAATTTGCACCATTCAATAATCCAATATCTGTTAATGTCCATTCTAAACCATTTAAAGGTACGGGAGTAGGTGGATATACTCGGATGGAAAGAGTTCGGGTATCTGAAGAACCAATTCCATCAGATACTTTACAAGTCAATAAGAATGTTCCTTCATCATTGGGAGGAATCCATTCGGTAGAATCTGGTTTGGTTGAGAAAGGTCCGTCTGAAGTTTCCCAGCTAAAAATTAGTTTGTCTCCATCACCATCTTTTGCTTCACAATAGAGCATAATTCCCTGTCCTGATACAGCAACAGAATCGTTGGATGAGAACGATAGTATCTCAACAGGATTATTTTCTATTTCGCAACTTGTTATTACAAGAAAAGCGAAAACAATGTAACTAAAATATTTTAAATAGCTCATTGGATAATGACTTCGATGGTTTTAATGTCTTCTCCATTACTTTGATCTGATACACTACAGGATATTGAATACTTACCTGATTGTTGTGGTGCAGTCCATGTGGCTATATTATTTTGACTCCCACTAATGATTTCACCAACTGCTGCATACCAAGTATAGCTAAGACTCTCATCTTTTAATATGTTTCCGTCATCATCATCACTTGCTTTGCAAGTTATAGTAACAATATCTCCCGGTTGGGCAGGGTTGGGTTCAGCAAACAACATACTAATGATGGGTTCATAGTTATGGAGACATCCTGGTATGGATAATCCAATAAATAGAAAATATGTTAATAGTATAATATGTTTCAAATGTAGATAGATTTTATTTGATGAGCTTAAATCTAATTATTATAAAAACAATAATTACGATTAATATTAGGATTTAATACACTAGAATATTTTAGCAGAATTAGAATATATACGATATTCATAAAAGTCTTCCTTAGTTAAGGCAATTTTTGCTGTATCAAGTACGATACCTTTTTCTAAGGCTAGGTGATGTTTCCAGTCTTTTGCTTGTTTTGCAGATAATTCTAATTTTGCGAATTCACCTTCTGCTATCACTGTTTTTCCTTTTGCTGATAATGGGAAAATTATTTCTCCATCTGCAACTTTAATTCTTATTTTTTCTTTAGAGCTATCATCTATAATCTCTATCCAGCAACCTCTCATTGGGCAAACTTCTGTTATCAAACCAGTGATTAAAACATTTTTTCCTATATTTTTCTCAGTTGATGACAATAATTCCCCCACGTTATATGTTTCTCCTTCAGATAGGGTTTGACCATAAGAACCAACAGGATTCTTTTTATTAAGTTTATCTGTCTCTGACTCATTATTAACACATCCAATCTGAATAATAAATAAGAATAATAAAATAGTGTTTTTCATAATTAAATCTACTCTTCTTCCCATAAACAAAAAACCCCACATTAGTGGGGTTTTTTAATGAATTATTTATTTATACAGGAGATAAATCAACTGCTTTTGGCCCTCTGTCTCCATCTACTACCTTGAATTCAACTTTATCGCCATCACGAACATATAATTCGTTTGATATCCCTGAAGCATGAAAAAAATAATCTTTTCCATTGTCTCCTGAAATAAAACCATATTTTTTTTCTTTATTGTAAAACTTTACTTTTCCAGTTTCCATAATATTATCTTTATTAATTGTTATTCAAATTTAATAATCATCTTATAAACAAAAAACCCCCATAAGTACGGATTTTAATAAAACAAGAAAATAGCAGTAATGGTTGTGTTTATTTTGTGTTTGACCAATTTTTTAAATGATTTAAACCGTGTTCATCAAAATATGAATTTGAAAAATCATCTATTAGAGATAAGCCATTATTAACAATGTTTAGATTGATTCCCTGTTTGCATTTCATTGCATTAACTAGAATCTGATGTAGGGTTTTTAATTGATTAAGATAGTTATCATTTGATTCTTTGATTCTCTGCGATAAAAAATAATCAGATACAATTTTTTGAATATTTATTGCATGTATATCTTTTGCTTTTATCCATCTATTTATTTGGTTTTGTGAAATTGTATCCTGTTTTTTTGATAGTTGTATAATCTCAGTGATGGCTTTACTAATTGTATTATAATCTTCTCTAATCATTACAATTCGTAACGCATCATCATAGATACCACAAGGTACTTGACAATGTGAAAAAAGAATAGCAGGGTTGAAAAAAATAATTACTAATAAGAAATACTTTTTCATTTTTTATTTATCCTTTTTGATAATCTCAAATTTAAACATCATTTTACAAACAAAAAAACCCACTAATATGGAAATGTTTGTGAAAATTCTAACTAAGTTTTTTCACTTTTCTATTTTTAACAGTGGCGAGTATAATTTTTATAGAAGTAATTCAAAATTGAACATCAATAAAAATGGCGGGGGTCTAGAGATATTGATTATTGAGTGACTGTAGTTATCCTTTTTTTTAGAAATTTATACAAAAACCAAATGCATAATAAAATATAGACAAAACCAAATGGGGAGCTTATTATGAAAAGGATAATCAATAAAAATGGATATGGTGATGATAAATAAACAAATAGCATACAACTAGCAAATACGAAATATATTCCACCAGTCCATTTTTTTATCTTTTTTAAATTCATTACAAAACGAAAATTAATAAAATTGATAGAGTTTTTATAATAATTCTCTTATCCAAATGTATTTTTGGGTAGTTAGTTTGTTTATTTTACTTGATGAATATTTTTTATATAACGCACTTTTTTGTTCCATAATATACAACAAAAAACGAATTCCTATAACATCCTCATAGCCAATGGACTTTCTTGTGGGATGGTGGTTAGATTTTGAATAAGGAGATTGCTATGAAAAAAATCTTATGTTTAGTTTTATTAATTAGTTCTGCATACTCTCAATTCACTGGTAATACTTTTTTGAAAGATTATCCATTTGGTAAAAAGTGGGAAGATATGACAACCCAAGAAATGATATATCATACAGGATATACTATGTATGTAACGGGGTTTATTATGGGGGATTTTCATATGGGAGGAAGAGTATTTCTTGCAACTGGGACTACTAGCGTTACTTTATTAAACGAAGCACTGATTGGCATGAAAAATGAACAAATAATCAGAATAATGAAAAAATGGTGCGTTGAAAATCCTGAACAGACAAATAAACCTCTTGACGAAATTGTTATTAATGCTTTACTACCTTTAATACCCCCACATCGGGATGAAAAATAACCAATCTACTTTTAAATCTACTCATCATCATACAAAGAAAAAACCCAATGAATATATGATATGTCCATTTTTTGATAGGTGATGGATAGATATGATTAAAGATGAAACAAAAAAAGATTTAAACAATTTATCGTCTAATATTAACTATTAGACCTCATAAATTCGGGGACTCTTAGCAGTTTAACAAAATTTTATTTGGAATTAAATAATTTTATTAGCACATTTGAGCGTTATGAGCGATTATAAAAGGAAAGATTATGAATTCTAAATACTTAAATTCAGTTTTAATTAATCACGAAAGAGCAGG
>MDTB01194406.1_pt1 | contig 18878 bp, 18 predicted proteins | sample 811161 | NCBI WGS metagenome assembly MDTB01 (sample SAMN05326650, study PRJNA326480) | marine metagenome | isolation source: seawater | place: Mediterranean Sea | collected 2009
CATAGCGTTCAGCCACCCGCCAGATATTGCCCCGCCGGACCAATTCAACAGAATGATCCAGCCCGCGCACTTGCACACGATCAAGGCTGGCTAACTCCCCGGCTAAACCGGGAAGGAGGCTCTGATCACCGGACTGATCCAAAGCTGAGCGCTCATCAACGACAAGTGCGATCACCATCAAAGCAATGACCGCTGCACCCGCAATTTGTATACGGGTCATGACGACTCTGCTCCCTTCGTGCGGCGCATTCCCACAATCAGCCCCAACAACAAGGTAATCAACAGTGGGAGCACGGCGATGTTCAGCAATTTCAGGGTTGCCCCTAAGTCTTCAATATCTTGATCAAGTTGATGCCTGACGTCGCGCAGTTGTTTTCGAATCATCAGCTTGCGGTCCTGAAATTCAATCAACGCGGCTTCTTGATCTGCGCTGAGCGTGAGCTGACCCTCGGCAACCTTTTGAGACTCCAGCTCACTCAAACGTTGTTCAGTCTCGACCAATTCCAATTGCAACTGATCTGCACTTTCCAAGTACCGCGCTTCCGCCTCTCGCTTGAGATTCTGGACCACCTCGAAAGGCCGGGTGTATTGACCACGACTGCGTATGCTAATCAGGTCAGCGCTCCCAGCCTGATAATCCACAGCATTGATCAAAAAACTTCCATTGTCGGCCCAGGCGGTAGCAATCGACTGTCCAAAAAAGTTTTGCACCTGCACCCACATTCGATCAGATAACAGATCCGTATCCGCAACCAACGTTAGGCTGACCCTACGCAGGTCAGTGCTCTCGCTGGGCTCACCCAAGATATCTGCCAAGGGCAGAGCGCCTTGCATCGAAACAGCGATCGGTAACGCTGCATTGCCCGGACTGAAAGTCTTCTGCAGTGATTCTGGATCTTGTAAAACTTGAAATTGGCCCGCGTCGAGGCCAGCTGAGAAAACAGAGGACATCAATAGTGTCGTGACCTCTAGCTTGGGTTCCTCGATATCGAGTATCCCCGCTGTCGAAACATTGATGCTCTCGAGTTGACTGGTAACCACCTCATCCGTACTCAGCTGACCAGGGCCCAGCCCCAGAATACCAAGATGACGAATAGGTGCGCCGCCGCTCCCGGTAACGCTGAGCGCCAACTGTCCATCCGCTAAGATTTGATCGGCGCGCAGGGAGACGCCCCAGGCCTCTGTAAGCCAGTTAAGGTCGGAGTTCTGCCCGCCGGGCAGGGAAGGCATCATGGGCGCAGTTTGGGTGACATCCATTTCCGCCAAGGGATCAACAAACGCGAGTAAAGCGCCCCCCCGCGCAAGGAATTCCCGAATCTGTCTCTGCAGCGCTGGGGTCACTGTCTTTGGATGGATCAGGAGCAGCATTGTCAAATCCTGATCGATCGTTGTCGCGTCAGCAGCGATTTCAACAACCTCAAAATTCTGTTCGAGTTCAGCGATCGACCGCCAACCCGGCTCAGAGCTGAAGGTCTGGGGGTTGACTCGATCGCGCATTGGGAAACCTGCAAGCAAACCCACTCGAGGTTTACTGGGATGACTGAGTCGATACAACAATTGGCTGATGTCGTACTCGAGAAATACCTCTTTGTCCGGCTGGAAAAACTCGATGACTTCCACATCATCCAGAGCATTGCTGCCGACCAAACCAAAATACAGCGTATCTCCAGCTCCGTTGACGGGAATGCTTTGGAGGCCATAGCGGTCAGCCTCGTCCTCAGCAGCTGAAAAAGGCTCTGGGTCAATGCGACTCAGGATCAATTGTCCTTGACTGAGGGACACATATTCTTCGAGCAAGGTTCCCACACGATCCGCATAGGTGCGAAGCTGGGTCAAATCCCGGGTCGTCGATTCGGAAAAATACAAATAAAGGTGGATTGGCTCCTCGACGTCTCCGACGATGTTTTGACTGCCTTGGGTCAAGGTGAACAATTGATGTTCGGTTAAGTCGACCCGAGCGCCTTTCAAAAAGGTACTACTGAACAGGATCGCCACAGAGAAGGTCACCAATGCAAGGGCGACAGCACTTAAATATTCAACAAGATTGTTCATAAGGCCCTCTAATCCGCTGACTTGATGATCAGCATTAGCCGAGTAAAAAACAGCCACAGCATTATCATCGCCACGAAATAAATCAGATCAGTCAACGCCAAGACTCCTTTCGAAATGGAGGTAAAGTGCGCTATCACACTCAAACCTGCGATCAAGTCGAGCATCATTACAGGCACCCAGCCTTCAAAAAAATTCAGCACCAAAGGAAATCCGGCGAGCACAAACAGGAGACAGGTTGTACCGGAGAGAATGAAGGCAATGATTTGGCTTTTGGTTAACGCAGACATGCAGCATCCAATGGCCAAAAATGCCCCAGCCATCAACCAACTGCCCACATAGCTGCCCATAATGGCACCGTTGTCCGGCTCTCCCAGATAGGCCACGGTGAGCCAGATTGGGAAAGTCCCTATCAACGCGAGGCCCCCAAAGGCCCAGGCTGCTAGAAACTTACCCAAGATCGCCTCCCAAAGCGTAATCGGTAAAGTCAGCAGCAACTCGATAGAGCCTGATTTTCGTTCTTCTGACCACAGTCTCATCGACACTGCGGGCACCAAAAACAGATACAGCCATGGGTGGAAGTTAAAAAAGGGTTGAAGATCGGCTTGACCACGCTCATAAAACTGCCCGAGATAAAACGTGAACGCACTCGAGAGCACCAAAAAAACCAAGATAAAAACGTACGCGACGGGTGTCACGAAATAACTCGCGAATTCTCGCTTAAAAATAACCGCTAAATGGCTCATCAAGCGCCTCCTTCAGTTGCCGCTCTAAAAACAGCATCCAGCTGACCCCGATGCTGAACCATCGAAACGACTCGCCACTCATGCGCCGCAACCAGCGATTGCACCGCGCCGAGCAGGGGGCTGCCGATGGATTTAGGAAACACAGTCACGCGGCCATTTGGGTCTAACACCACCCGATCAGATTCAGGCAAAAGGCTTAAGGCACTCGCCACTTCCTGAGGGTCCAGATCCTGGATCATTAAGCTAATAGATTCATGCTCAGGCGCTAACTCAGCCAACGCCTCCGGCGTATTGTCCATGACAATTTCGCCTTTGTTAATAATCATTGCTCTGCTGCACACCGCCGAAACTTCCTCAAGAATGTGGGTCGAGATAATGACAATTTTTTCGTCGGATAGACTTCGAATCATCTCCCGGACCTGGTGCTTCTGATTGGGGTCAAGGCCATCTGTGGGCTCATCGAGAATAAGAACCCGGGGGTCGTGGATCAGTGCTTGAGCCAATCCCACCCGGCGCTTAAACCCTTTTGACAGCGTCTCGATCCTTTGGTCTAGAACTGCGTTCAAAGACACTCGCTCGAGCACTCGATCAATTGAATGGGCAATTTCGCGGCCCCTAAAGCCCCTAATTTCTGCGATGAAGTGTAGAAAACGATACACCGTCATTTCCTCGTAACACGGCGCACCTTCGGGTAGATAACCGATTTCCGCCTGCGCTGCTTGACGTTCTGACTGAATATCAAAACCGTTAATCTTCGCACTCCCTGAAGACGGCGCTAGAAACCCGGTTAGCATTTTCATCGTTGTTGATTTACCGGCGCCATTAGGCCCCAAAAAGCCGAGGACCGCTCCGGCAGCGACTTCAAAAGAGAGATCTTTGACCACGACCGCCCCACCAAACTGCTTTGTTAACTGATTGACCTGGATCAATCCAACCTCCTTAAATAGTTCCTACCAGCTCACGCTGGGTATCATAGTAAAGATTCTCTCACCTGCAAATCCGGTTATGGACCGCGCTCTATAGACCATCAATTCCGAAAAAATATCCCCCGGCTCGGTAACTTTCTTTGTCAGGTTTTTCAGAAATCGCCGGCCCGTCGATTCAGGCGTCCATCACTGTAAAAATCGTTTTCTCAAGACCGCCGAGCGCTGTAGAATCCCTTCCCACCCCAACCTCATTGTTGTGCCGTGAGATACATCTAACCCGGCCGCGACTAACGGTGATCATTGACTTCGGAGACAAGCATGTCGACAACCTCCCTGGCTCCCAAAGGTTTTATTTTTGACCTTGACGGAACGCTTCTGGATACCGAACCGCTCTATACCGAGGCAACCCAAAAAGTCATGGACCCAATAGGACGGCGCTTTACCCTAGAGTTTAAGCGAACCATCGTTGGGCGCGAGGCGATGGAGTCGGCCAATATGACTGTCTCAGAGTACGATCTGCCCATGGATGCACAGACATTTCTTGATCGGCGTAGCGTCTTTTTAAAAGTAATGTTCCCGGCGGCGCAGCCGATCACCGGCGCCGAGACGTTCATCGAAGGCCTTCTGGATCAGGATATTCCCATCGCCATTGCGACCAGTTCCTCCCGGGAAATGTTCGAGCTGAAGCGCTCTCAAAAACCTTGGCTCCAGAAAATTACAACAACACTTTGCGGCGATGAGGTAAGAAGAAGCAAACCCGATCCAGAAATTTTTGTCGAAGCGGCCAACACCCTGGCGATTTCAGCGGCGGATTGCATCGTATTTGAGGACTCTATCACCGGCTTCAAAGCCGCCAGAGCAGCAGGCATGACTGTGATCGGCATTGATAGCCCTTACCTGCTCGACGTTGATCGCACTGAGGCCAATCTTGTTATCGATGATTACCAAGGGCTGGCTTTCGTTCAGGGTCAGCTCTTCATCGGGGAAGGCGCTGATCCCGGTTCAGCTTGAATTTCTTTTTGGACTTCAGCCAATCGAGCTTCCGTCAAGGGATAGTTCCAGAGCAGCGGCATCGCAACAAATTTAAACATCGCGGGAATCACTGAGTACAGACAGGCAAGCCACAACAAGGATTCGGATGAATTCGGGTTGTTGACGGGATCAGTCAGGGAATCAAATCCAAAAAGAACCGCAGCGCCCGTTCCGATGGTGATGCCGAGCGCGTAGGAAGCCTTTCGGGTCATGCTCCAGATCGAGAAATAAGCGCCAGCCCGGCGCTCTCCGGTTTTGACCGTATCAAGATCAATCACATCAGCAGCCATTGCAGCCGGCAGGGCTGCCAGTGCCCCGATGGCAGACCCTTTTAAGCACATGATAAAAATAAAAAATAGGAACTTGCCGGTTTCCATTGATTCGAACCGCAGAACCACACTGGCATGCCAATCTGCGGGCAAAAACCCGAGCACCACGGGGATCTGAAAGGCCTGGAACCAAGATTCTGGCGCCAGTGCAATGAGGGGTATAAAACAGGACCAGAGGGCATACCAGCCGATGGCCGCCATCGTTGCCCGATGTTTTCCGATGCGACGTGAAAGTGCAAACCACAAAGGAATCGCTAGGATTTGGGACACAAAATACGGCGCCAAATAAAGCCCATACAAATCCCCTGCTAACAGCACATGCTTGACAAAGAAGAAGCTCAAGCTATTGGTCATGGCCGAACCCAAGGTTGAGAACACAAAAATAATAATGAGCAAGACGTAAGGTCGATTGGCCATCACCACCTTTAAGCTCTCTTTCAACGGGATTTTTTTGACACTGACTTTGACGGGGTATTCAGGCACAACCACCAGCGCATTGATGACTAAGATCGGCATCACAATGCACATGGCCACCGACAAAAAGTACACTGCATCTGTCGGTTTGACGTAACCTGCGAAAAGCAGCAAAGCCGGGGTAAACGCTGACAGTAGTGAGCCCGTGACGGCAAAACCCTCACGCCAAGAGGTGATGAGCGTGCGTTCGTTGTAATTGCTTGAAAGCTCTGCACCCCAAGCGACATAGGGCAAATCCTTGATGGTCGAGCCTAGGTAAACCAATGTCACCATGACGAACAAATACGGATATCCGGAGCTAAATTCAAAACCCCACCAGCTCAGCGTCGTGAATTCGATGGGCGGCACGAACAACAGCCAGATGCCGAGCGCATAGATGGGGGTTCCAATCAAAATAAAAGGCTTGCGCCGACCCCAGCGAGTCTTGAGCCGATCAGAGAAAAACCCGATCAATGGATCTGTAATCACATCGGTCAACCGACTGAGCGTCAAGATCAGTCCTACCGCACCGAGGGCTAGGCCGAACCCATCGGTATCGGCATAAACCGCCGGCAAGTACACCGCCATGGGCAGTCCCACCAAGGCCAAGGGCAAAGCGGGCGCACCATAGGACGCAAGAACACGCTTTGAAAGTGGTCGATGTATTACTGGTGTATTGTCTGACAACGCCAAAGTCCCCTCACTCATCACCGCCCTTCTACCCTAGCACAGCTCGGTCAGGGACGGCGCAATCCTAAAAGACAACCTCAAGGCACCCAACGCCAGCATCAAAGGCCTTCAGTGGAGTCGGGAAAGATCCCCTAAGATCAAAACCCATCACCCAAGCGAGCATCACAATAGCGCCAGTATCCCCCTCACCAAAAGCCATTGCCGAAGCCGATCACCCGGGAAACTGGGTTAAGGCGTTAGCCCACAGCCATAGGCCAACTCTTTTGTTGAGCCCACTCGGATAGACTATTGTCGTAGAGTCTGACTCCGCTTTCCTTTCCTAAAAGCGCCAATGCAAAAATTGGGATAGATGCCGCAATGCCACCACCGCAATAAGTCGCGATCTCAGCATCTGGGGCGAGTTGATCATCGGAGAAAAGTGTTCGCAACGCACCGAGTCCGAGAAATTTCATTTGATCATCCAAAAAGTGGCTGTAGGGCAAGTTGATTGAACCTTCAATATGGCCCGGCCGACCATAATGTGGTCCCTCACCAACAAACTGGCGGGCTGAAAGCGCATTGATTAGGCAAAAATTGGAAGCGCTGCTGCGATCGACGATCTCTTCACCCTTTATCAACATGTCAGGACTGAAACTCGCTTGGTAATCCGTACTAGGCACGACCGGCGCCTCGGTTGAAAGCTCAAAGCCCATTGCCTCCCAGGCACTCAAACCGCCATCTAACACCGCAACACGACGATGCCCAAAGAGTCGAAATAACCACCAGACCCGGCAGGCCCACATCGGATGATTTGCCGCATACAGCACCACCTGATCTTGAGGGGCAATGCCGATCTTCGAAACAGCCGCCTCAAATTGCGCCACCTCGGGTCGTGTGAAACGAAACTCCGAGCCGTTGTCCGAGAGCTCGCTTTGGAGATCCAGATACTGAGCGCTGGGAATATGCGCCAGATCATAGTCATCCCGCCCTGAAACCGAGGTAAAGCCTGCTTCGCCCGGCCTCAAATGCGTGGTCACCTCAACCACTTTCGCGCTGCCTTCGTCAATCCACGTTTTCAGCAGTTCCGGGCTGACCAAGTATTGGGGCGATGCTTCGCTCGATTGCGCACGGGTGTCTTGTTCTTTCATTCATCACCTCTTTTATTGGGTTCATCCAGATTGATTCATTTGATCCAGAGGACAGTTGTTGATCCACCCCCGGGCAACGCTCAGAAAGTGGTCTGTTCAGGGTGCCGGGCCAGGAGGGCGCTGAGGCCTTACACTACGGCGCCGAGCTCTTCACCGTCAAACTAACCTTTGGCGCTCCGCTGCTCAAGCAGCCTCGGATCAAGCCAATGTTAGCGATTCGATGGTTGCCCGCTAATCTAGCGGTCGATTCCACCACCGTTACCAACGACCCTTTCAATGATGATTTAACCGAAAGCACTGGAGCGAAAAAGAGCCTGCCCCTAAAACTCGGCAATCCACCGGATGCGCCACACAACGCCTTCGGCTGAATCCGCTCAAAGCGACTGCGTGACTGCCGATAAAAGGTAGCACGACCAGATTCCAACATCACTATCGACTTCGGAACACCGTCTGGAGCTTTCTTTTGAGCCAAATTAACGCTACCTTCAACGCACCATCTCCATCAAATCGTCTGCGAAGAAGCGAGCCTCCATGCATCCTGATATATCAGACCAGCAACGAAGATACACACTTTTCGTACTCGTATTGGTTTTTACCTCAAGCCATGTCGACCGCCAAATCATGGGCATTTTAGGTCAACCCATTAAAGAATCTTTGCTAATTTCTGATACCCAGTTGGGCCTCCTCACTGGCATTATGTTTGCTCTTTTTTACGCCACACTTGGCATGCCAATGGCCATGTGGGCGGACCGGCACAACCGACGAAACCTGATTTCGTTTTCGGTATTTCTTTGGAGTCTCATGACCGCTCTGTGCGGCGCTGCGGCTAACTTTATGCAATTGCTGCTCTTTAGAATCGGCGTTGGAGTCGGTGAGGCTGGCTCCAATCCCCCTTCCCATTCAATGATTGCCGATCTTTATCCTCCCGAGCGAAGAGCCACCGCAATGGCGATCTTTGGCACCGGTATTAACTGGGGAATATTGCTGGGATTTTTAATCGGCGGTTGGATCAATGAATGGTTTGGTTGGCGGACCGCTTTTGTAGTGGTTGGCTTACCGGGCATCCTGCTCGCGATCTTGGTCCGTTTAACGATAAAAGAACCGCCTCGAGGTTTTTCGGAAGCGAGCCAAAGTATCAATCCCCCTCCTGCGTTTTGGGCCGTGGTCAAGTTCATCTGGCATAATCGAGCCCTCCGGCATGTGGTGATTGCAGGCGCCTTAATCTCTTTTACTGGCTATGCGTCAGTGATTTGGATACCCATTTATTTGGTGCGAATACACGACATGGGTACAGGAGAGGTCGGAACCTACCTCGCTCTTCTGATTGGTGTTGGGGGGGCGATCGGCATCTACGCCGGTGGACGGCTCGCAGACCATCTTTCAGGGCGATTTGGGCAGCATTGGCTGCCTTGGATCATCGCTTTGGCGAACCTCATTGTTTTGCCATTGCTTTACCTGGCTTTTACTGCCGAGACACCGAAGGGTGCGATTATCGCGTACGCAATACCCGCTGCACTGGGTACGCTCTACGTTGCACCCGGTTTTGCCCTCATCCAAAACCAAACACCGATCGAAATGCGATCTGTCGCTGCAGCGATTAACCTTTTCATCACCAACATCATCGGACTGGGAATCGGGCCGTTTAGCGTCGGCTTTTTTAGCGATTATTTTTCAGCAACACACGGCGAAGATGGTTTGCGGTACGGCTTGATGACGACTCTGGTCGTTATCATTTGGGGGATTTTTCACTACTATCGGTGTGGTGTTGCCATCCGAACTCCTGAGCCTGCCCATGTCGCCGCCTCCTGAACTCACCCTTTGGGGTGCTGGCACAAGTCGAACCCTCAGAGTTCACTGGATGATCGCCGAGATCGGCCTAGATGCAGCCATCGAACCCATCGGCCCTAGAACGGGCGAAACCCAAACTAGGGAGTATCAATCCGTCAACCCGAAGGCAAAAATCCCGGCTTTAACCCATGGCAACCGGCACTACTCCGAGAGCTTCGCCATTCTCAGATATCTGCGAAGAACATTTCCTCTGATTCCCTTCGGTCAGGAGCAAAAAACGCCAGAGGCTAAAGCGCACTACGATGAACTCGCATCATTGATACTAATGGAACTGGATGCAACCAGCTTGTACGTCATACGTCGACACGCTGACCTCGCGGCCATCTATGGTGAGGCTCCCCAGGCGGTCAGTAGTGCGAGAGACTATTTCTGCAATCAGTTATCGAGGGGAATTCCCGGGGGGACGTTAGGGGAGTTTGTTTGGGGAGTCCATTTTTCAGAGCTCGACATTATTTTCACCACAACTTTAGATTGGGCCCTCGCGGTCAATATCGATCTATCTGTTCCTTACCAAGATTATCTCGCGCGCATGCATTCCCGAGCAGGATACCGGCAAGCGCTCATCACGAACCGGCTCTAAGGACTGATCCGATTTTCTGAACGCACCCATTGATTTACCAAAGAGCACACCAAACCACTAGAGGCCCGGCACCGTCCGCCCCAAACTTTCTCTATTCTGGAGTCTTTCATGTCAAAACTGCTTGAACTTTCTACCGGTATCCTCGATGGACGATTGAGCCCCGATGAAGCGGGCCCTATCAACCGGATTAATTTCCAACTCTCATCCATCAGCGAGCGAGTCGCTGTGGTCGAAGCATTTTCCCACTGCATCGTCTTTGAAACCGATGACGGCCTATTGGGTTTCGATACTTCAAGCGTTCAAGGGGGAGACCGAGTCGTCTCTGCAATTCGAGACTGGCGAAAGGCACCCTTTCACACTTTGATCTATACCCATGGACATATTGACCACGTAGGAGGTTGCGGCGCATTTATGGCGAGTGCAGAAGCCCAAGGGCATCAGCATCCGCGCTTGGTCGGCCACGAAAACATTCAAACGCGATTTGAACGTTATCAGAGCACCGATGGCTACAACGCCATCATCAATCGCCGTCAATTTGGACAATTTTCACGAAGGGGCTATGAGGTCGGCGGAGACAATCAATTTTTACCCAGCCCAACCAAAGCACCGGACCTGACTTACAGCCATCAAATGACTTTAGATATCGGAGGCCTGTCAGTTGAACTCAACCATGCCAAAGGCGAGACCGACGATCACACCTGGGGATGGATACCAGCGCATCGAGCAATCTGCGCGGGTGACTTTTTTATCTGGTGCTTTCCAAACGCCGGCAACCCCCAAAAGGTTCAACGCTATCCCGCTGAGTGGGCAAGGGCCATGCGCGCCATGGCTGAAAAAGATGCCGAACTCTTGCTGCCGGCCCATGGACTACCCATTGTTGGAGAACAGCGCATTAAGACAGCGCTTGAAGATGTTGCGAATGCCTTGGAGTATTTGGTCAGTCAGACGCTGATGAGAATGAACGAAGGCGCTAAACTCGATGAGATTATTCAAGAAGTTCGAATAGACCCAGCTGAACTCGAGAAGCCTTATCTTAGGCCCACCTATGACGAGCCAGAATTTGTTATTCGTAATATCTGGAGAATGTACGGGGGTTGGTACGATGGTAACCCTGCACATCTGAAACCGGCGCCTGATAAAGACCTTGCCCTCGAGCTGGCCCAACTTGCAGGCGGCGCTCAAAATTTAGCGGATCGTGCATTAGCACTCGCGTCAAAAGACCCTCGTCTCGCTTGCCATCTTGCCGAGCTCGCGGTGCAAGCTGCGCCCACGGATGTCACCGCTCACGAGATCAGAGCAGCGGTCTATCAAGAGCGTCGAGCCATAGAGACCTCCTTAATGGCCAAGGGTATCTATGGCGCTGCTGCAAATGAATCTCTTGCTGTTCTCGATCACGGCGCAGGCACCGACTGATCACGACTCCGGGACTCAAGTTACAGCGCGATATTGCTCATTCTGGCCCTAGCAAGAACCCTTGGAGCGCTGCAGCGATTACCTATCGCCAAGGCAAAACGATTCAATTGACCCCAATTGATACAACCCGGAGGCTATTGTCAGCCGCTCAAACGACCATGCAGCCATTGATAAGTACGACCGCCGGCGGCCAGTAAAGCAAAAAACACAAAGGCACCTAGGGTGTCTCCGATCACGAACATCAAGATGAGCGGCGTTACCTCGGCCTCAGTGAAAGATTCAGCCAGTAAAATGGCTGGAATCGCTAACCCGTTGATGACTGCCGCGACGAAGGCGATCAGCATTAAACTGCGCCATTGCGAAATCAACTGGGCACGAGGCTCAACCCGATACCCCGCCAGCAGAAAAATCTTAAAGGCCAAATAGGCGCACAACGCCCCTCCGACCCCGGCCAGGTAAGAGGCTGGGTAACCCATTAAAAAGGGCACAATAATACCGACGATTAAAAGGGGTGGGATTGATCGCGCACCCACTAGAAAAACGCTCAATACCCTCACGCCATGGGGTAAAAAAATTAAGCTGGCGAGGGCTAGTTCTGGCTCCAGAAATAGATTCTGTACCGGCATCCAGAGATAAAAAGTAAGCAGATAGGTCACTAAATAAGCTACTGCGATTAGAGCCATCTCCAGGGCCTGGGCCTTCATCCCCTGGAGCGCTCCTGATCCTTTCGTTCGCTCGACGACCGGGTCAGGGCTCCCTGGAACGCATTCAACCCAATAAGCGGCAACGAGGTTGGGCGCTGATACAATCCTGCAACAGCGGCCCCAAGAGAAAACAACGGGCCACTCGGTCTTTCAAGCAATTGGATTGGTTTCATCGTTTTTTCTTAGATGACCGGCCGGTTCTAGAGGATTTACTCCCACCCGTCGGCTTTGAAGTCCCCGGTTGATCAGTTCGTGCAGCCTTAAAAGCCGCTTGCATCTCTTTCAGCTTTTTACCTTTGCGGGCTTCAAGGTGCGGGTCTTTGGCCTTTTTAAACGATATGACTGATTCTTCCAATGCCCCTGTCCTTTTGATTGAGAGCCCGCTCACTGGCTCGCCGCGAGCGAAGGCGCTCTACATCCCTGACTCGTCCATCGTAAGACTGGCTGATATTGTTGAGAGAGTCCACCGTCTATTGTGAAATGTCCATTAAAAACGTTTCTACTTTAGAAAGCCTAGGATATACACTGGTTTCTGCGACTGGCCGAGAGGGCTGCGAAGTCGTGGTTTCCTGAATTCACGGTCGGTGCTTGATCGGCCATTCAATGCTTTCAAATGGCATTTCCGGAAACAGGCGGCCAAGGCATTCTCAGACGCGTTTCTAAGGGCGCAGAAGAAAGCCACCGTCAATTATTTTTCAGCCACATCACAAACTGAGGTCTACTCTATGCGAATGATTCGACTCATCAGCCAATTGGTCCTAGCTTTTAGTCTTGCTGTGAGTCCGACCTGGGTCAGCGGCGAAGAACCCAGCACCGCAGCTCTCGAGGTGCTTGATCGTTTCATGACGGCTTTTAATGCTCAAGACTCTGAGGCCTGGGCAACTACCCTACATTATCCCCACGTGCGCTTTGCCAGCCAAACCGTCAAGGTCTATAACGATCCAGCATCTTTTGCGAGCGCGCTACGCTTTCCCCGGCTGATTGAAACAGGCTGGCATCATTCGGCTTGGACAAAGAGAACGGTGACCTTGTCTTCACCGACGAAAGTTCATATCGAGACTGAGTTCGAGCGTTTCAATGATCGCAATGAGTCCATCGGTCGCTATCAATCTCTGTATATCGTAACAAAACTCAATCAGAGCTGGGGAATTCAAGCCCGATCGAGCCTCGCGCCCTAAGACGCTTATCGTGAGCAGAGATCTTGGTCACCCCGCCTGGCTTGGCATTCGATCGGGTTTCGTTGCGTTTTATAACAATCAAGCACCCACGGCCGGTCAGTGGTGCTCAACCTTCTAAACCCCCAACCGTCGCCTCAATCCGATATCCGGTCAGAACAACCCTCGCATCCGTTCCTCAGCAGAGCATCGCGCCCACTAAAAAATTAAACGACCGAATTGCTGAGCTATTGGCGCTCGAGATCGGAGATCACCATATCATCGGTCATTTTGGCCATTTTAATCGCTGCTTCGATTGCTTGCTGCATGAGCGCCGCATGGTTGGTTCTTTCCGTGGTTTGAACCGTAATGAGATACGATGCATAGCTTATTGAGGCAGCATGAAAAATTGCCGTTTCGCTCTCTTCAAGATGTATATAAATTTTCTTCGACATTAATCGACCCACTCCATAACCACCGGGCGCCGCCTGACGGAGTCATCAGATAATTCCTGCTCCTGGATGGCAACGCCCGACTATTGCTTTCAAAGACTGGTCCTGGTGAGGAGGCCAATCCAACGCCGCCTACTTTAATCGCTTGAGGCGCCATCAACAATCGATTGTAAAAAACGATTCCCCAGTTTTACTGATCGTCAGCCATCTGATCAAGCTGACCTTGTGTGATCTGTTCTGTATCGATCTCGTTGATACTTTCAGGTGCGATCACCATAAAGACAAAAAACAGAAACGTCTCGACCAAATGCCAATGCCGAACATTGAGCTGACTAAAGTGATGATGACAAAGGGATACAAACACAACAGCAAAATAAAGGGTAAACGCAAAAACAAGGGTCAACACATTTTGAGCGGTTAAAATAGCGGTCCACTCGGCAAACTCAAGCCGTTCAAGTCCAACAAAATATTCATAAACGAGAAACCCCGTGAGCAGCAATAGCGCATTTAAACTGGCAGATTGGGAGCGCTCAAAAATCGACGTCGACGCATCTAACACACAAAAAATGGCCCCAAAAGCACAGAGCGCAATGGCAAGATTCAGAGGTTCCCAAAACTGATGAAGCTGTGCACTCTCGAGGGATACCAAGACAATCGTCAAGGGTAATGACAGAGCGATGAGCAATACCAATAGCACAGCCCAAAGACTGGGGCGCGCAAACACTTGGATATCGTCTAATTTGGCGTTGATTCCAAGTGCCGCAAGACACCCCCCAGCCAGCGCCGCAATGAGCCCCCCAGAACAAAAGGATGCTCATAACGCAATCCGACTGAGATAAAAAACGCGGAGAGCAATAAGCCAAAGGGCAATGGGATATACCGACAGAACAATTCAAAGCTCATTCCCAACCCAAAGCGACAATAGAGACCCATGACTAAGGTTGGCAATGCAAAGGCAAGAAATACCACGCCATTATAAGCGGTAACGTAGATTCCTCCATTCTGAATGAATCCCAACACGACGACCGAAAAAAATACCACCGCCAATGTTTTACGTTTCCAGTGCGTCATGCTGTTCTATCGCAATTGGTTAGCCTGATTTTTTCACTTTAAGACATCCGTCACAAGAACCCAAATCGAACGAAAGGGACGGTGCAATCGGCTCAAGCATTACTTCCCAGGGCGCTTCTAGGGACCATCATCTAGGCAACATCAAGTTCTGAACCTTAAACCGCTGGCAACAAGACCCTAGCAACTTGCGCTATTTTTGCGCAGAATTCCCCGGGGGGGACGCCGTGACTTCAAAAACTATCATCTTTCTGTGCACCATGGTCACCATCATTGGGATCAGCGCGACCGCTTTGGCCGGTACCCGAGGGATCAGCGTACAGATTAGAGCTTCTGAGGCCGTCAACGCGCCTGTCCTTGAAAACGTAGATCTCTATCAGCAAAGTTACGCCCTCGTAATTGGGATTGACGAATATACCAATGGATGGCCTCGGCTGAGTAATGCCGTTAAGGATGCAAGATTAGTCGCTAGCGCACTTGAGAAAAAAAACTTCACCGTTGATCTCCATGAAAATTTGACCTCAGCCGAACTGGCGCAAGTCTTCAAACGCTTTTTTATACTCAAAGGCGAACAGCCTGAGGCCCGGCTTTTTGTCTGGTATGCAGGCCATGGTGCTACTGTCGATGGAGAGGGCTACCTGGTTCCCGCGGATGCGCCAGTCATCCAGGCGGGGTCAGCCTTCAAGTTTTCATCGGTGGCTTTGAGAGATTTTGGCACCTTCATGCGTCAGTCGGTCTCAAAGCATGTCTATGCTGTATTTGATTCTTGTTTTGCGGGTACAGTTTTTACCGCCCAAAGAGCCATGCCCCCTGCAGCGATAACGCGAGCGACCACTTTGCCGGTCCGACAATTCCTAACTTCTGGAGATGCCGATCAAACGGTTTCAGATGACGGCCAGTTTCGAGAGCTTTTCATTCGAGCCATTACCGGCACTGAAAATTCTGATGCTAATGGTGACGGTTACCTCACGGCCAGCGAGATTGGTATGTACCTTGGTGATCGAATCACTAACCTCACAGAAGCGGCACAGACGCCGCGCTTCGGCAAGCTCAGGGATCGAGATTTTGACAGAGGGGATTTTGTTTTTATTCTCCCTGAAACCCCAGGATCTCGGAATCAACCGTCAAGCGAAGCTGAAGTTGTTTTTTGGGAGTCCATTCAGAGTAATGCTTCCCCAGACGAACTGCTTGCTTACATCAGCGCCTACCCAAATGGTTTATTTGCCAATCTTGCGAAAATTAGACTGAGTTTACTTCAGACCGGCATCTCTTCAGCAGATAGGCTTCGCCCAGAGATCGCGCTGACTCCTGACCGGCGACAGTACATCGTTAAAGCGCCCACAGAGGTCAGAGAGGCACCGAATAATGAAACTAAAAGTGTCCTGCGCTTGAAAGCTGGGGCGACGGTTTTTGGGGTTGGCGTGGCCTCGATGCCTGAACCCTGGCTATCCATTGCAAGAGAAGGCGTAACACTGGGTTACGTCGCCCAGTCCTTACTAGAGCCCGCACCAACTCAGCCTACAACGAAGATTTTTGCAGGGGCAAACTCAGCACCACCAGCTGCATCGAAGGCGCTCGGTTCAGAGGCGCCCCCAGCTCCGAGCTTCAACGATCTCTTTAGTCAAACCTTAGACACTCTTCTCGAGACCTCAGGCGACAATGAGTCCGTCACCGAAGAACCTCCGGCAAATATTGCTAAGCCCCTAGATCAACCCAAACCCAATGATGCCGAGCTAACCTTACGCTCAAACGCCGGCTCAACCGTCGATCAATTCCCAGACCTTGAAGCGGAGAGTCCTCGAAAAAGGGCACCGACGCTTGGCGCATCCATTTCTCCATTGGAGGCTCAATCATCACAGACAATCGAAACAGCCGGCCCACCCGAGACTAACTCGATCGAGCAACAAGACGTTGAAGTCTCCGCTCAGTCTAAACTGATCGAGATGCCGACAAAGCGCGAGTTACTGAACGCCCCATCAGCGCCAAGCCCAGAGAAGCGCTTGAACGACTCCGGGGGAGAAAGAGCGCTCACAGCGACAGATTCCAACAAGCCCAAGGGCGATGAAAAAGATCCTCGTATTACCCCTAAGCAGTCAGAGCAGCGGGGAGCAAACCATCAAACTGTCAATACAAGCTCATTACCAGGCGCTCAATCCGATGCCGAGAAGAAGCTTAATCGCCCTCTAGAGAAGGGGGTCAGCCACGCTGATCAGCCCGCGGACCTGCCCAGTGATAGCCTGATCAACGAACAATCCGTACCCGAAACAAAGTTAAACGAGCCGTCAGGCCAAGAAAATTGGAATCTTTCAAACCTTGATATTACTCAGCCGAAGCCGATCTCCAAGACGGAAGATCGTAATTTCACCGAATTTCTCAGGCGCTATTTGCTGTCAGCCGCTAATGGCAACCAGGATGCTCAGCTCTCTCTGGGGTACATGTACGAAACCGGCGAGCGAGTTGAGCAAGACGCCATCGAAGCCGAGCGGTGGTACACCAAGGCCGCCCAGCAAGATAACATTCGAGCGATCCTGAATCTGGCCAACCTCTTGATCACAAGCAGCGATCCTGATCGTCAATTATCAGCGATCAATTGGTATGAGAGGGCGGGTGAACTTGGTAACGCCGATGCTCAGGAGATCTTGGGCTATCAGTATCAGACCGGACAGATCGTAGAAACCGACCTCGCCGTGGCTGCAGCTTGGTACTTGAAGGCAGCCAATCAAGAGCGGCCAGCGGCGCAAAACAATTTGGCACGCCTTTATCAGCTTGGCCAGGGTGTCGAAAAAGATCTAGACCAAGCCATTCACTGGTACGAAAGAGCGGCAGCGCTCGGAAGTGAAGCCGCTAAAAACAATCTTAAAAAGCTACTCCCGTGAGATCACCGCTTGAGTCGATCGACTCGCGCCTCAGCTGCCTTGACATCAAGTGCTGCAGCCTTCTCGTAAAAATCTAAGGCACGAACCCGGTCTTTCTCAACGCCTCGACCTCGATAGTAAAGCTCTGCCAGTTCATAAGTTGCAAGTGGATGGGATTGATCCGCCGCTTTTCGATACCAGTCAGCAGCAACCCTATAGTCGCGATTCAAACCCCGACCTGTTTTATAGCGGTCTCCCAGCTCTTTCTGAGCAGGCGGATGCTCCTGATCCGCAGCCGCTTTTATCCAACGAATCGCTTCACCAACATTTCTGCGATTATCACTCAGCCCTTGTTCTAAATATCGAGCGAGCAAGAGCTGCGCTTCAAAATGATTTTTTTCTGCCGCTTTGATCAACCACCGCTGGGCTGATTCAAAATCTGGCTTCCCCTTCTCAGTTAATCCGCCTGACTCATGAACGAGCGCAATGGTCAAGAATGCTGCACCGTATCCCGCCTCCAGAGCGACGGATAATTCAGCAACCGCATCGGAGTGACGCCCCGCTGCTAATAAGGCTCTGGCATATTGGATTTGAAAGCGGATGACCCGCGGAAAATCTCGAATCGCGTTGTTACAAACCGGTACTGCCTTGAGGTAGTCAATCTGACTAATTCCGACGCTCTGCACACTAGGAGTCTCTGCAATGCCAGCGAGTTCATCGCATTCATGGGCAGCGGGTACCGACGCTCTCAACGAATTACGAGTCGTCTGATTCACCCGAGAGGTCACCTCTAGCCCATCTCGCACTTGAAAGACTGCAATGGCTTCACGAGTCGCTGTATCAAGCTCTCCCGACTGCGGCGTCTTAGGAAACCCTATCTGAAACAGCAAGGATTGAACTTCCCGAACTTTTAAAGTTTCAGCACGATCGATTGCCGCAGCTTGCTCGCGCTGCTCTTTTTTCTGCTGGAACTCTAGCGCCTGGGCCTCGGCTTCAGCTTTACTTCGAAGCGCCAACAACAAATCGGTTGCTTCTTGATAGTACCGGCCCTCCCGACCCGCTTCGCTCAGATAGCGCAACAAACTGTTCTGAGCTCTTAGCGCGTTGCCTGTTTCATTCAGAGATCTGGCCTCTAAAAAGTACAATGCGGAGGGAATCTCAATACCCAGGGCCCGGATCTGAGGAATCAAATCAATGATCCCTACGTGATCGTCAACCCCAATCAACCGAGTCAACTCTGCCAACAAAAGGTCTGACTGAACTTCGACCGGCAGTTCGTTTGCCGGCGGATTTTGCGAGGCCAGTACCCCTGCCATAACCACCGCTTGCAACAATACAATGACTAAAACTCTCACCAACAGAGTCTCCCTTATATTTCTATCAATCTTATCTTTCTAATCATCTTATCTTTCTAATCATCTTATCTTTCTAATCATCTTATCTTTCTAATCA
>MDTB01092898.1_pt1 | contig 18875 bp, 21 predicted proteins | sample 811161 | NCBI WGS metagenome assembly MDTB01 (sample SAMN05326650, study PRJNA326480) | marine metagenome | isolation source: seawater | place: Mediterranean Sea | collected 2009
CTTTTATTTAAATTGGCGATTGAATTATCAAAAAAAATATCTGCATTAGCAAGTATATTAAATCCTATTATATTGTTTTGTTTGGTATAATTAAAAAAAAATGAAAATTGCAGTCTTTTATTTATTGAAATTTGTGATATTTTATTAGAACTGATGTCTAATTCAATATCTGTGTATATTCTTTCGTTTAATAAATATATTTTATCAATAAATTCATTACTAACATTTTTTTTTAGAACGTTTTGTAATTCATATAGACGTTCTTCTTTATCTGGTATAAAAAATTGTGTAAATAAGTTAATTTTATAATTATTAGGGGTGGGTTTAATAATAACATCACTAGATTTTTCAATAAATTTAAATGACATTAATATTATAATGAAATTAATGAATAGTATTTAAATTATAAATTATTATAAAATACAGGAGGTATTAGACTATCTTTTAATTTTTCAATTTTCCTATAGCATTTATTTATAGTAACTTCACTAATTTCACTAACGATATTAATGTCTTTTTTATTAATATTTAATTTAAATTCTTGGGATACAAAATAAATAATACCTGCAGCTACAGAATGTGGTGTATTTTCAGGCATAATGTTATTTTTTTCAATTTTGATTGCTATAAATTGACTTAACTTAGTATAGCTACTACTAATATTAAGTCTGCTACAATATCTTTCTATAAAAGATATCGGTTTAGTATTATGAAATATAATTTTATCATCATTATGTAAATTGACCTCTAATTCATTAATAATATTCATAGCATTTTTGCACCCTTTTGTAGCACTACCACAATCTAAATTAAATATCTTTGCAATTTCCTTGGCGGTTCTAGGATAATTATGTATTTTACAAGAAATATAAATAGATGCAGCAATTATACCATCTCTATTAAGACCTCTAAATGTTTTTTTTTCTGATATATTTTTGTGATGTTTAAGAGCCTCATCAATTATCATTTTTGGAATTCCATTGTTATTAGCCATTATAGTTATTCTTTGAAACTCATCATATTGTGATTTCTCTTTATATGGCATTGATTGCCATTCGGTGTATCGTCTTATTTTCCTCATTTCATAACTGGAACCACCTTCACACAAAACCTTACATCCATAAGAGGATTCTTTAAGAAGTGGATTAATTGGTATACCACATCTGGTAGGATCTTTGGTATTGGTATCTTCGGATCCATAATATCTCCATTCCGCGGTATTATCTAAAACATCTTTATAAATAATACCACATTTATCATTAGAACATATCTTAAATCCTTCATCAGAAAGTTTAACCATACTATTACATAAATCGCAATATTCTCTTGATGTAGAACTATAAATACATTCTAGTTTATCTTCATTAATTTCTTTATCGAATAATGACCATAATTCTTGTTTTTTAAAATTAGGTCTTTTAATTTTTTTTGTAATATCCATTAAATAAATAATGTAAAAATATAGTTTTAATTCAATTTAATATATAATTTATGAATAAAACAAGTGATTTTTTTGGTAATTTAGAAATATTTATTTTAGAGACGGCGTTTAAAAAAGATATTTGTAACTATGAATATTGTTGTGATTTGTTAAATGAATTAACTGTAATATTAAAGAATATAGATTGTAAAGAGTTTTGTTCAAGATTAAACGATAAATGTGATTTAAGTAATATTTCTTATGAAATAGCCATATATTATGTTAAGATAGCTAATTTGATAGGAACTATATTTAATACAATAAATCCAATAAAAGATGAGTGTAATTTGTTTATTAAAGAATTTAAATACTTGTACTATGATATATATAATTATTCGACTGGTGAATATGATGGTATTAGTGAAAAAAATATCATTAAATACAAAGATGATTTAAAAATATTTAGTAAATATTTTTCAAAAAAAAAGTTAGATATAGAAAAATTTAGTGATATAAATATAATGAATTGTAATTTTGAAATAAATAATTATTCAGTATCCTTAAATGATGATATTTCATGTATTATTATGATGAAATATGCTAATTCCATAATAGATATGATTAGAAATATTAATAAATATAAAGAAAAACTAAATATTATATTTATTAATTTAGTTTTTGTTAAAAATGATACTTATTTGATTAAGAATATAAAATTAATAGATTTAAATATTTATATAAATACCACAAGAGAAATATTGATAGACCTGTACAAAAATTATGATAAAGACAAAAAAAAGATGGAGGATATATTGAGAATGTATAATGATGTATACACCTATAAAAAAATTGATCGCGTTAAATAATTTAGGAGAAATTTTTTTTCTCATATATTATTATAATGGCTGTTACAAGACGTAGATCCCGCTCATTAGCATCAAGACGCAGATCATACAGACGCCACGTTAAAAGGTCTAAATGCAAAGGTAAAGGTCCTGCCGCTTGCCGTGGAACACCTGGATGCAAATATGCCAGTGGCCGCAAACGCTCGTTCTGCCGCAAAGGCAAAGGACACTCGGTTAGAACACGCCGTGGTGTAGAGAAACGTGCCGCTAAATTCCTAGCGATGAAAGGTATGTTCTAAATTAATTACAATTTATCTTGTATTTTTTTAATCAAATCATTGTTATAAACTAAATTTCCTTTAGGTGTATAACTATTTATAGATTTGTATTCTTTAGTAATAGTATTAGATTCAATGTTATTAGCTAATAACATTGTATCATTTTCTTCATTTTTTTTAAGAATATCACCGGAACCATTAATTTCAACTCCTGTATCTTTTTTAATTTTTGTTCTAACATAATCAGGTATCCAATGATTCCAAGATATAAATAATAAGTTGGGATGTGTGTATTTTATTCTAAATTCATTATCCTTAAGTTTATCAATTAGATAGGCTATACATGCTCCCACGTCATATTTAGGAATACCTAGAATAATTTCGGGAACAACATACCAACAACATTGATCATTATTTTTTTGCTTTGCAGTGGTTTTTATCCGTTTATGTATTCTTTCCAAGATTTTATTGTATGATCTTAGAGTATTATGATCAGTTTTTTTAATAGTATCATAAAGGTCGTCTATATTAATTTTAGTATCAAAATCGTTATTAAATAATATATTACTATTCATTATTTATAATTTTATATTATATTTAAAAATTATTTATATACCTATATATGGTTATTAAAAATTTAGTTTTTTCCGGCGGAGGCCCTAATGGTTTATCACAATTTGGAGCTATTAAAAGATTATCTGAAGATACTATTGATCTAAATAATATTGAAAATATGTATGCTACATCAATAGGTTCGGTTTTATCGTTATTATTAGCATTAAAAGTGGACATGGTCGATATAGAAGAATATCTAATTAAAAAAAGTTGGAGTAAAAGTTTTTTACATAATACAACAGATATATTAAATATGGATAATGAAAAAGGTATTATCAATCACAATTTTATAAGAGATATAATGGAATGTTTTTATAATTCAAAAGACATAGACATTAATATCAATTTTAAAGATTTTTATAAAATTTCTAATATAAAATTACATTTTTTTTCGATCAAATTAAATGATTATACTTTAACAGAATTTTCATATGACTCTACACCAGATATGCCTGTAATGTTAGCTTGTGTGGCTAGTTGTTCATTACCACCAATTTTTGGTCCAGTTGTATATAATAATGAATATTACATAGATGGTGGTTTTTTTAATAATTATCCTATAAATTCATGTTTAAATTCTACAAAATGCAAACATGAAGAAATATTAGGTATTAGGGTGAGACGCAAAAACATATTTGAATATAATAATATAGAAAAAGATAGTTTTCCAGAGTATTTGTGTAAAATTATTGGTGATTTAATAGGTAAAAATATGACAGATGATTACCAACAGGATATTAGTAATAATTTGGTAATAAATACTGAATTTGAAACAACAAATATGGAATTATGGGAAAAATTCGCAAACGATATAGAATTTAGAAAAGATTTGATTTCAAATGGATATAAATTGGCTGATGAATTTAAAGAGAAGATTCAACAAACATCTTAAGTGTTTCAAATTTAGGCTTTGCATCATATTCTATGATGGAACCATCCTTAACCAGTTTTATAGTTGGATATGATTCCACTTTAAATTGTGCTGCAGTAGCTTCATCCTCATCACAATTTACAGATTTAGATTCTAATCTATAACCATTAACAGTTTTGCCATTGTATAACTTATCAAACTTTTCCCATTCAGGTTTAGCTTTTTTGCAATAAGGACACCAGTCAGTATAAAAATAATAAATAGTAGCAACCTTTTCTGAAGAATTTACCTCTGTAGAGCTATTTTTACCATTTCCCTTAACTTTAAGATTTTTCATTCCATATTTTTTATATGCAAAACTCGCTGCACCTATAGCTACAATAGCCGCAACAATAATCATTCCAATATTTTTTTTTTTACCAGTAACAGTAGTGTATAACCCCTTAGGTTTAAGTATTGATGGTAGTTTCATTATATTATATTAATAATATAATAATAAAACTTAAACGAATTATTAAATATAATTTAGTTTATATGATTATAAGAACATATAATAATAAGTTAGTAAATATTGAAATTAATCAAATAGATTCTGATTTTGAATTATATCAGCTAATATTATATTTTAAATATAATATTAAATTACCTAGTAACAGATTAGATGAATAAAATATTATATTATTATATAGTAGATAATGAAAACATTAAAAAAAAGAAATAAAAAAACATTCAAAAAAAAAGAATTTAATAGTGGAGATGGTATGGTTACATCGATTTGGGGACCAAGTTATTGGCATGTATTACACACTATAAGTTTTAACTATCCAGTTAATCCATCATGTGAAGATAAAAAAAATTACAGAAATCTAATTTTAAATCTTAAAAATGTATTACCGTGTAAGTATTGTAGAATTAATTTAGAAAATAATTTTAAAACATTACCATTAAGAGATTGTGATTTAAAAAATAGAGAAACATTTTCAAAATATGTTTATGATTTACATGAGTTAGTTAATTCTATGCTGGGCAAAAAATCAGGATTAAGTTATAATGATGTAAGGGAAAGATATGAGCATTTCAGATCAAGATGCACTAAAGACGAAATTAACAAAAAAATATTTAAACAAAAAACACATAAACGACGAAAAGAAAAAGGCTGCACAGAGCCATTGGTTGGTAAAAAAGCCAAATGTATTTTAAAGATAGTACCACAAGAAAATAAATGTTCTACATTCGAGGTAGATAAAAAATGTATTAAAAAAAGAATAGATTAATTACCGAAATTACTAAAATCATTAAGAACAGGTCTAGGTAAATATTTATTATCTACATTATAGTTTGGTACTTTTTTGCATTCAAAAGAAGGTTCTGGGCATCTACCACAAGGTGGACATGGTGGACATTTTCCATCAACTAATTCATCTTTGGTTTCTTTTTCTACTTCTTTAATTTGTATGGTTGATACTGGTGGCCATGTTTCTGTTTTTAACTGATATAAATCTTCAAATCCTGGAGTTATTTGGACAGGTGAAACTTCTTTTGTTTTGCTTTCATTCACATCATTTGGATCATAATTTAAATCTTCATGACCTTCAATACTTGATTTATTGAAGATCATCGTACATACTACTAATAATAAAAACATCATAAATAAACATAGCTTTTTATTGTTAATTTTCATTATAATTTATACATGGAAAAAATTTAAATAATTGAAATAAATATTATATTACATCATATATTAATGAGTAATCTTAAGCCATATTATGATAATAATGATATACATGAAATAGGAATAGATGAAGCTGGTAGAGGGCCATTGTTTGGAAGATTATATACAAGTGCCGTCATTTTACCGAAAGACAATACTTTTAAGCATGAACTAATGTGTGACAGCAAAAAAATCAAAAGTTTTAAAAAGTTAAAAGAACTTTCAGAATATATAAAGCATAATTCGATTGCATGGAGTATTGATTATCTGGATAATAATACTATTGATAAAATTAATATAAGACAATCTGTTTTAACTTGCATGCATAATTCAGCAAAAAATGTCCTCAGTAAATTAAATTTACCTAAAGCAACATTATTGGTTGATGGTAATGATTTTAAACCATTTACTCATTATTATAATGATGAAATAATTCCTTTAGATTATTACTGCATAAAAAGTGGTGATAATACATATAGTTCCATAGCAGCCGCATCTATTCTGGCTAAATATGAAAGAGATATGTATATTATTGAATTATGTGATAAATATCCTATCTTAGACGAATATTATGCTCTTAGAAGTAACAAAGGCTATGGCACAAAAAAACATATAGAAGGAATTGAAAAATATGGTATAACCGATATGCATAGGAAAACTTATAACATCTGTAAAGATAAATTTGCTTTTAATTTATTATAATAAATTGATATCAGATTATATCTATTTATTATAAATATTATGATTGTCCTTATTTTCGATACCGAAACAACTGGATTGCCACGATTTAGAGTAACACCTAACAACAATAATATATCTACTTGGCCTTATATAGTACAATTAAGTTATATTCTTTATGATACAGATAAAAATAAAATTATAACTACATATGATTCTATTGTTAAACTTCCAAAAAATATAATAATATCGGAAGAAAGTTCAAATATTCATGGCATTAGTAATGGTATGAGTCAGAAATCTGGATATGACATTAAAGATATTCTGAAAATATTTAATATTGCATTGGAAAAATGTGATTTATTGGTTGGACACAATTTAGAATTTGATATTGATATGATATTAGCCGAATCATTGAGAAATTCAATTCCTTATGAACATATAATTACACATAATAATTATTGTACGATGAAAAACTCTAAAAACCTTTGCAATATAAAAGCTAAAAGCTATAAGGGTGGATTCTACATTAAATATCCATCTTTAAAAGAAACTCATATTAAGTTATTTAATGTAGAACCAAAAAATTTGCATAATTCATTTAATGATGTTTTAGTGTGTTTAAGATGTTATTATTTTATGAATTTTAACGAAGATCTATGTGGAATAAATAAAAATTTTAATGTATTATATAAAAAATATTGTTAATATCTATAAATGGATAAATGCTTTCCATATTTAATAATTATATCTATTTTTTGGTCTATTTCTCCGGTATTATATAAGAAAGCCGGTATTTATTATAAAAAAAATGATAAATTTAATGCAATAATATATTTATTATTGGGTTTTTTGGTTGCTACAATGGGGACACTAATGTTTGTTTTATCAACAACCAAGTGTAAAAATTTAACAAAGAATGTAACTTATACTTATGCTATACCTATAATTTTAACCACAATATTCAGCACACTAATTTATAAAGAAGAAATTAGTGTGAAGAAAGGAATAGGAATCGGATTAATAATATCGGGATTATTTTTAGTTTAATTATCTTCTTTTACTTCTACGTTTTTTTCTCTTTTTACCACGTCTAGTTCCACGACCTGTCCTTCTCGTTGCCCACATTCTAGAAAAATCGCTTTCAAATAAATCCTGTTCTGTAGATGCTAAAGTATTTTTCTTTCTAATTTCTTCATTGAGCGAAAGTATCTTGTCATTTAATCTATCTATTTTATTTTGCTGATAAGAAATAGTGGTACTTAGTTTATTTAAGTTTTTATTACATTCTTGCAGTTCATGATATAAAACTATTCCAGGACGTAACTTATCGAGTGGAATAGTAATATTTGATGGTCTTTTAGATCGAGTTCTAGATGTAGATTGTGAATTAGACATATATACATAACTTAGATTATTTTATCTACTAAACCATATGCTAAACATGTTTCGGCATCCAGCCAAATGTCACTAGACAACAAATTATCGAGTACAGATGAATTTAATTTGGTATTTTCAAGATAAATATTTTTAACTTTATTCATAAAAAAATTCAAATTAGTCATTTCATCTTTTAATTCATTAAATTTTCCTGATGTGGCGCCTGTTAATTGATGAACCAACATAGCAGAGTTTTTCGTCATAAATCTTTTTTTACCTGATACAACCATTAGTGAGGCTGCTGATGCGGCAAATCCATCAACATACATAAATACCGGTGTATCTAAATTCTTAATTGTATCACATACAAAAAAAGTCGGCATTAAAGCACCACCACCACTCTGTATATGTAGAGATATATATGGTTCTAAATTAGGATATATAACCTTTTGGTGTTTGGCTTTTTTATCTAACTCGTTTAATGCCATAGTTAGTTGCATACATGATTCATCGCTTACCGCCCCATAAAAATGCAATGTTAAAGGCTCTATTGTTGTGGGTTCTTTAGCTTGCTCTTCGGCTTTAACAGGTAATGATAAGGCAGTAGTTAATGCTGTAGATGTTGTAATAGCTTTGCGTCTACATATAGATTTATTGGTAGAAAATCCATTTATTCCTAAAATTAATATAATTTTTAATAATTTGATAAACATTATATTATGTAAATATAAATATTTCATGTGTTATGCCGAACACATTTCACATGGTCCATCCTCTTGTTGTTGTTGTTGTTGTTGTGAGTTTTTTGGTTGAATAGTAAATTGTTGTGGTTGATGTCGTGGCTTTCTTCTAAGATAGTAAATACCAGATTTTAAACCTTGTTCCCAACTATAAAAATGCATCGATGTTAAAATCTTGTAATTAGGTTCTTCAACCCATAAATTTAAACTTTGGCTTTGGCAAACAAACGCACCTCTATCTTTTGACATATTTATTAAATGTTTCATCGGAATTTCCCACACTATTTTATATTTATCTTTAATATGTTGTGATAAGCCATTTAACTCTTGAATACTTCCTTTATTTGCTATAATATTCTGTTTCACATCCTCACTCCAAACACCCAACTCTATTAACTCTCTAATTAAATGTTTATTTATTATTATAAACTCTCCTGCAAGTGTTCTTCTTGTGTATATATTACTTGTAAAAGGTTCAAAACACTCATTGTTTCCCAATATTTGTGATGTGGATGCTGTAGGCATTGGAGCTAACAACAATGAATTTCTTGCTCCATATTTGATAACATCTTTTTTAAGTTTTTTCCAATCATATCTATTGCTAGGTTTTACATTCCATAAATCAAACTGAAATTTACCGGTTGATAGAGGAGAACCATCAAATGTTTCATATTTCCCATGTTTTTTAGCTAATTCTATACTTTCTTCCATTGCACCATAATAAATTGTTTCAAATATATTTTTATTTATTATGCTTGCTTCCTCGCTGTGATATGGTATATCCATCAATATAAAAGCATCGGCTAAACCTTGTACACCTATGCCTATAGGTCTATGTCTCATATTACTTCGACGTGTTTTTTCTGTAGGATAATAATTAATATCTATTATATTGTTTAAATTTCTTGTTACAACTTTGGTTACTTCAAGTAATTTATCATAATTAAAAGATTTATCTATATTTACGAACATAGATAATGCTATACTTGCCAAATTACATACAGCTGTTTCATTTTTATCACTATACTCTATAATTTCTACACAAAGATTCGAACTTTTAATAGTTCCCAAGTTTTGTTGGTTAGACTTTTTATTTGCAGCATCTTTATATAAAAGATATGGTGTGCCAGTTTCCATTTGTGCATCTAATATTTTAAACCATAAATCACGAGCATTTATTTGTTTAATTGCGTTACCAGAATTTTCACATTCTATATAATATTGTTTATATTCTTCACCATATAATTCGCTTAATTTAGGACAGGTATTAGGACAAAACAATGACCACTTATCATTATTTTTAACCCTTTCCATAAACAAATCAGGAACCCATAAACCATAGAATAAATCACGTGCTCTGGCGTTTTCATCTCCAGTATTTTTCTTCAAATCCAACCATGCCTCGATATCACCATGATCTGGAGATAAATATATGGCAAAAGAACCATTCCTTTTTGAACCACCTTGATCCACATACCTTGCCGTTTCATTAAAATTTCTTAACATAGGAATTATACCACTGCTAGTGCCATTTGTACCATGAATATGGGATCCAGCAGCACGCACATTATGTATATGCAATCCTATACCTCCTGCATATTTAGATATCAATGCACAATCTTTTAATGTATTGTAAATACCTTCAATACTATCTTCCTCCATTCCAATTAAATAGCAAGAACTTAATTGTGGTCTTGGAGTACCAGCATTAAATAATGTAGGAGTGGCATGTGTAAAATATTTTTGAGACATCAGATCATATGTTTCTTTTACTGCTTCAAGATTGTCGCCATGCAGACAAACAGCAACCCTCATCCACATATGCTGGGGTCTTTCTACTACAACTTTATCTATACTCATTAAATATGCTCTTTCGAGTGTCTTGAATCCAAAATAATCTATATCGAAATCTCTTGTATAATCAATCATTTCATCATACTTTGTGGCATTTTTCAATACATTACTATAAAATATATCAGATAGTAGAGGTTTTGTATTGTCTGTTTTTTTATCAAAAAAATAATATAATAGTTCCATTGTTTTAGAAAAACACCCAACGGTATTCTTATGATTGTTTGATACAACAACCCTACTTGCTAATATACCATAATCTGGATGAACAGTTATTTGGCTCGCACAATGTTGTGCTGTTAGTTCATCTATTTTTTTAGTTTCTATACCATCATAAAGCTGTTCGATTATTCTCATAACAAGAGATGTATAATTTAAATTAATACCAACTTCTTCCCCTAATTTTTTAACCCTTGTTAGTATTTTATCGAAAGAAATAGCTTCTTTTTTCCCGTCTCTTTTAATGACATACATATCATCATCCATAATTATATACTTTACAATATTATAATTTTAAATAGATTAAATTATAATATTAATAGTATTATATATGTTAAATAATAAAAAACACAACAAAATAGCCCTAGCTACGATGGGTATATTATCAGTTGGAACAATATTGTGTTTATTAGGATATAAACCTCCAGGAACCAAAAAACTGGTTGAATCATCTAGATAGTAAATAACAATAGTTTAGCGTGTTTATACTAAATATCAACATTAATGATTACAGGAAATGATTTAGTTTTTTTAGGTTTTTCTTTATTTTTTTTAGCTTTTCTTTTATCCCATGACTTATCTATTCTTTCTTTTTCAATAATATTCCATGTTTTTTCAATTTCAGGAATTGCTTTAGTAAGCCATATTTTATTGCGCAAAACTAAAATATTGCTTACTTTTTCTAGTTTCCAATGGATATTTTGCATCCATTCATATCCCTCATTATCTTTTATATTTAGTGTATCTTCTTCCCATTCATCAAATGTTTTTTTCCCACAAGCAAATGGTGGATAGAAATAATGTGACTTATTATCTTTAATAAAGTGTAAAAATACTCCTTTATAGCTACCATCTTTACTTTCATTAAAAGAGCCATCATTATAGAAATCTTTACTATTTTCATACTCAATAAATTTAGTTTCCAAAAAATCACAATAATTTAAATTACAAACCTCCATTTGTAATTGCATCTGGACCCAATATTCGTCTTTAGGAATTCCAGTTATTTCTCTAGTTTTAGGATTTTTAATTTCTAGCATTCTTCCATATAAATTTGAACTGGGATCTACATTTATACCATCAGGAGATGCCCCTAAATATTTATATTTTTCATGTTGTATGCAACCAAAATCTTCTACTTTTGTATCATAATAATACTCATAATACATTACTGACAAAGGTTCATATTTCACACCCCAATGTAATGGACCATCCAAATCCTCAAAACCACCAGTATGTATCGCAAATTCTTTACATTTTTCACAAATTATTTCATTCTTCTTTGAATCTGTACCCAGACATTTGTATGCATTACTGGCTGTAATCAAATCATATCTAAATCTATACCATTCTTCGGTTCGTTGTGGTGGTTGAGGAATGTTTCTTATTGTTGATATTCTTTTGCAAATCTTATCTAAATTTGGAATATATTTAGAACGATTATTTTTATATGAACGACAAGGCATATCATCCCTGTAATAATTATTTAAAACTTTATCAATATGTTTCATAAAGTATTCTAGTTCTTTTTTATCTAATTTTATGATATCTAAGCTTGATTTAATATGATTTATCAAATCTTCGTTAAAACTATATTTATAGAATTTTAAGAGATTATTTTCTATATACAAAAGAACTATTTCATATATTTTTTTAATTAGAATATTGTTATAGTTCAACATATATTACTATATATATATTGTCTTTTAATTGTTATCAATTTAATTATTTTTACTTTTATTTGTATCGCTCTTGTTTTTAACTGTTTTCTTTTTTGGGGCTAATGATTTAAGAGCTGAAACTTTTTTCTCAGAATTTTTAATGGTGTGTTTTCTTGAAACTTTATTGAAAATTAGATTAGGGATAGTTTTAATAATGCCGTCGTTTTTGTCATAAATTACATCTTTAGCTTTTTGCAGTAATTTTTTATTTAATGAATCTTGCAACAATTTTCGCAAATCATCTTTTTCTTTATTATTCATTTTATTTTCTCTAGAATAATGATCTACAAAACTATTAATTTTATTAATTTTCATAGTTTTATTTAATTTACTCCATGGTAATTTTTCATTATTTAGTTTGTCTTTTTTTATCAACTCATCTAAATTACTAATATTTTCTTGTGTTTTACTGTCTACTGTATGAGGACTTAAAAGCATAGTTTTATATTTTATGTTTTTAAGTTCAATACATTCATCTGCACTCATATATATATATATGTTTCATTAAATCTAACTCCTTTTTTAACTTATTATCTATATATTATGTATATGTCTTCCAGGTCGAAGAGAACGCCGGGGACGTTGACGACACCGCCCACACCGCTGCCTCTCTGGGCGCGCTCGTCGCGCAAAGGTAGGCGGAGCAAAAGAAAAGTTAAAAGCAAAAGAAAAGCCAAAGTTAAGAAAGTGCGTTTTAGCAGGACACGTCGTCCAAGGCGTTCAAAAAGACTAAGTCGTCGTATCCGCAGACGCAAACCTACACCATATAGAAGGACGAGTAGAAGTAGAAGTAAAACAAATAGTGTATATAGTGGAACTTTTTCACCTACAGATGTTCCGACATATTAAATTTAATATATAATGTTTTAAAATCTTGATAATTAATCAATTTCATCTATTTTTGGTCCATTTTCTTCTGTATTGAAATCAGTAGGCATACTACCAGGCATACTACCAGGCATACTACCAGGCATACCACCAGGCATACCACCAGGCATTTGCATTTTTTGTATAACCGGATTAATTACATCCTGAAATTCTTTTTCATTTTCTTCTAATTCTTTTTTTTCTGCAGAAACGTTGTTAGATAACCAACTAATTGCCTCGCTACATTTTTCATTTATTAGATCTTTATCTTCATCAGATAATTTTTCTTGAACGTTATTATCTGATAACATACTCTTGGTTTGATAAACCAAATTTTCAAAACTATTCCTGGCTTCGACATTTAGTCTATTATTTTCATCATCAGTTTTGTATTTTTCCGCATCATCCACCATTCGCTGTATTTCTTCATCACTTAGTCTACCCTTATCATTTGTAATCTGTATCTTATGTTCTTTTCCGGTAGATTTTTCTACTGCTCCAACATTCAAAATACCATTCGAATCAACATCAAATGAAACTTCTATCTGTGGTGTTCCCCTTGGCATAGGTGGAATACCATCCAAAATAAATTCGCCTAACTTATTATTATCTTTAGTCATAGCACGTTCTCCTTCAAATACCTGAATTTGCACACCAGGCTGATTATCAGCATAAGTAGAAAATGTTTGTGATTTTTTGCAAGGAATAGAATGATTTCTTTCGATAAGTTTTGTCATAATACCTCCAGCAGTTTCCAAACCCAAAGATAATGGTGTTACATCCAGTAAAAGCAAATCTTTCAGTGTTTCTGATTTATTATTACCACTTAATATTGCTGCTTGTACGGTCGCACCATATGCAACCGCTTCATCTGGATTAATTGATTTACAGAGTTCTTTACCATTGAAATAATCTGAAAGCATGTCTTGGATCTTTGGGATACGAGTAGAACCACCAACTAAAACAACCTCATCAACCTTATTTTTAGAAATACAAGCATCTTTTAATACTTTATCAACTGGTATCATGCATTTTCTAAAATAATCCATATTCATATCTTCAAATCTAGCACGTGTTATGGTAGAATTAAAATCAATTCCATCATGTAAAGAATCAATTTCAATTACCGCTTGTGTGGAAGATGATAGGGTACGTTTAGCCCTTTCACATGCCGTTCTAAGTCTTCGTAAAGCTCGCTGATTGTCCCCAATATCTTTTCTGTGTTTTTTCTTGAATTCCTGCTTGAAATATTCAACCATACGATTATCGAAATCCTCACCACCTAAATGTGTGTCTCCTGCTGTAGCCTTTACTTCAAATATTCCTTCATCAATTGTTAATAATGAAACATCAAAGGTTCCACCACCTAAATCAAAAATAAGCACAGTTTTTTCATCACCTTTTTGATCTAATCCATAAGCTATGGCGGCAGCAGTAGGTTCATTAATAATTCGCAATATATTTAAACCAGCAATGGTACCAGCATCTTTTGTAGCCTGTCTTTGAGCATCATTGAAATATGCGGGAACGGTAACAACCGCATTATTTACCGGTTTTCCGATATATGCTTCTGCAATTTCTTTCATTTTTACTAAAATAACAGACGATATCTCTTCAGCACTAAAAGTTTTAACTTCATTTTTGTATTCAACTTGTATCATAGGTTTATCATTAGAATCAGGTGCAACTTGAAAAGGCCATAATTTAATATCATCTTTAATGATGCTATCGGTAAATTTACGTCCAATTAGTCGTTTTGCATCAAAAATTGTATTAGAAGGGTTCATTGCCGCCTGGTTTTTAGCGGCATCACCTATCAGGCGTTCACTTTCATTAAATGCAACATATGATGGTGTTGTACGATTACCTTGATCATTAGCTATAATCTCAACTCTTTCATTTTGCCATACACCAACACATGAATATGTAGTACCTAAATCAATACCTACTGCTAATTCACTCATAATAACTAATATTGTATTAAATCTTTAATTTATTTTTATTTTAATTTAATATATGAAAAAGATTAGGATAGAAGGAAATAGTAATATTAAAAAAGTTATTCCAGAACAATATGATAGCACAAGAAAAGAGATTAAAAAAAATGAAATAGAAGATTATTTATTAGAACATAATAAACAAATTGAAATAATCAATAAATTATATTTGGATGATGTAAATAATGATGGAAAATTAGTAATTAAATTCATAAATAATAAATTAAACAGTTATAAACAACAAGACGTTAAAAATAATATATATGGTGAAAAATTTTTTATAAAGGCCGATAAAGTAATAGAATTACTGGTTGGGTGTAAACTAAGATGTTTTTACTGTAATACTAATGTTTTTTTGATATATAAAGAAATAAAAGATAAAAATCAATGGACTTTGGATAGAATTAATAATGATATGGGTCATAATAATGATAATGTAGTAATAAGCTGTTTAGACTGCAACCTAAAGAGAAGAAATCAAAATATGAATAAATTTTTATTTACAAAAAAACTTAATATAATTAAAAATTAATTTAAACTTAAAAGTATAAGAATTATAAAATATAATGTCAAGCTATGTTACACAAAATGATTTATTATTAAAAAACTTAAAAGATTTTTATAATAAAGACGATCGCATAGACACAATGTTACGTGTTATAAATGGGGAATCAAAAATATCTTTAAGAATAGTAGATTGGTTTGTAACGAATTATGCTAAAGAAAAATATGTTGTTTATCCCTTAGAAAAGGATAAAAGAATTAAGGTATATGATAGTTATAAATTAAATTTGAGAGCTTATTCAAAAAAAAGATTTGATCCATTTTGCAGATGGGATAGAATAACAATACCATATAAGGAGGGTAAACACATTCAAACGACAATAGGACAATTAAATTTTTTTAAATGGGCAATAGAAAACAAAATAATTAAATATATAGATGAAAACTATGAATCAATAGAAAAGGATATGAATAGTAGAAATAGCACATCTAAAAAAAACAATAATAATATTGACAATAAAACAAGGAAAAAAAGAGAAGAATTGTCTATACATGCAGTTAAGAGTGTAAAAAAAGAATCGGTAGATATTATTGTTAAATTTGATTAATTTAAAATTTAAATATAAATATATAAAATTACATAATGGGAAATGAACAATCTTCTATTAACAAAGTTAATTTTGAAGATATTAAAAAAGTTGAAAAAAATGATTATATATTGATTAATACATTACACGCTAATAATCAACAATGCCTAATAACAAATACCATTCCTATTGATAAAGAAGTGTATATAGTAGAGAAAGCTATAAAAGAAAAAAAAATAATTATTATTTATGGTAAAAATACAAATGATTATACCATATATAAAAAATATAATCAGTTAGTATCCATGGGACATAAGAATACATATTTATATTGTGGTGGATTATTTGAGTGGTTGTTATTGCAAGATATATATGGCAATGAACAATTTAAAACTACATCCCGTGAATTAGATATTTTAAAATACAAACCTGATAGCGATTTAAATAAACTTTTAATTAAAAATTGAATTAATGTATATTATGTTAGTATAATATACATTATGGAGTTTTCGCAAACCAAACTTAATTATGTTGAATGGAATAGCATAGAAATACCTATTTCTCCCAACGAATTAGAGATTCTCAATCTAATTACAAAGGCTTATGATAATATTGATTATAAATACAATAAACTAAATTCATTATTGGATATCTTAAAGCTGGAATCCAATAACGATTCCATTTATGATACCTATCTATATGACAAGTTCATCAGAAAAACTATTGATAATTTTGTAAAAAAATATAATTTAGGTTATAAATATGAAAAAAGTGATCACAAGAAAAAGATAAAAAAAGCTGATGAAATCAGGATTGAATCACTAACAAAACTTGTAGAAAATAATAAGATAGTTTTTGAATTTTTGTTACTTGATATTATTAAAAATTTGTTTAAATCAAAGAAAAACAAAATGTATTATTACTATTCACTGTTTAATATGTATAAATTAAATGTTAAAAATATTAATAAATTTGTAAAAAATTTTGTAGAATATATATTGGAAACCTTCAAATTAGATATACCCATCGAACTTTTAATATACAATGCTGATAATATTATTGAAAAAAATGAATATATATATAAATATCAAGATTATCAATTATATGACCACCAAAAAGAACTTTTCACTATTATTAAATATCCTAAACCCAAACTTATTTTATATAAAGCTCCTACTGGAACTGGAAAAACAATGAGTCCTATCGGTATCTCGGAAGAATACAGGGTAATATTCGTATGTGCAGCCAGACATGTAGGATTAGCTTTGGCGAAAGCCGCCATTTCTAAAAAAAAGAAAATTGCGTTTTGTTTTGGTTGTGATGATATAGAAGATATTAAATTGCATTATTTTGCTGTTTCATCGTGTATTAGAGATAAAAGAAATGGAACTATTAGAAAAGTAGATAATACTTGTGGTGAAAAAGTAGAAATTATAATTTCAGACATAAAATCATATCCATCTGCAATGAATTATATGTTAGAATTTAATGAAAAAAATAATATTGTTTTATATTGGGATGAACCCACAATCAGTTTAGATTATGAAGAACACGAATTACACAACTATATTAAAAACAACTGGAAAATTAATATCATACCTAATATTGTTCTTTCATCTGCAACATTTCCATCTGAATATGAGATAAGTGATAGTGTGCAAGATTTTAAAACTAAATTTGGTGAAGAATCATTTGTTTATACTATTTCCAGTAATGATTACAAAAAAACTATACCTATTCTAGGTAAGGATAATAAGATAAAGTTACCCCATAATACTTGCAATTCTTATGAAGAATTACAGAAATCTATAAATTATTGTAGCAATAATTTGACAATTCTAAGATATTTCGATATTAAGAGCATAATAGAATTTACAATTATAATGAAAAAGAAAAATTATATTAAAGAAAGATATACTATTGAAAATTATTTTGAAACAATAGAAGATGTGACTATTTCAAATATAAAATTATGGTATTTGGAATTACTTAAGAATATATCCTTTGATCAATTTACATATATAAAGTCTTTAGATACAGAGATAGTTTTTAAGAGCACGATTAATATCACTACTAATGATTCTGTTACACTTACAGATGGACCAACAATATATATGACTGATGATATAATAAAGGTAGCTAAATTTTGTTTGCAAATTGCTAAAATACCATCATCTATAGTTACTGATATACAGAAGAATATAGAATATAATAATAATTTAAGTAAAAAAATCTCACAACTAGAAAAAGACTTAGATGATGGAACCAAAAAAGACCAAGAAAAAGAAAAGAAAATCAGTGATGGCAGAATTGATGAATCTATGAAAATCTTAACTAAACAAATTAACACTATGCGAGGATTAATTAAAAATATTGAACTACCAGAACGCTATATTCCCAACAAAAAAGAACACTCTGAAAAATGGGATTATGAATATACTGATAAAATATTTACAAGTGATATACAAAGTGAAACAGTTGAAAAAATATTACTTTTAGATGATGTAGATGATATATGGAAAATTTTGCTTTTAATGGGTATCGGTGTTTTCGCTAATCATGAAAATAAAAATTATGTAGAAATTATGAAA
>MDTB01127846.1_pt1 | contig 18873 bp, 18 predicted proteins | sample 811161 | NCBI WGS metagenome assembly MDTB01 (sample SAMN05326650, study PRJNA326480) | marine metagenome | isolation source: seawater | place: Mediterranean Sea | collected 2009
CAAATGAAGAAACTTGGCCTCGAACTCCAGCTGGTCCTATGCGACGGCCATTCAATAACACCAGGGTCCGGGCAGCCCCCAGCCCCCTAAGGGAGATTGTAGAGGTGCCGATACCGCCCTCTTGAACAAAAGCACTAGAGGTGGCGGCAGTCACCTGTGAGGATCCCGAAGCAATCGTCGTGGTCTGCAATAATGTACCCACATCAGCAATACCCTGAACAACGGCGGTCTCTGAGGAGATGACATCCATGGGCGAGGCGCTTGAATAGCCGTCACGTATGATACGTGATCCTGTGACAACCACCTCTTCGACACTGGATTCTTCTGTGTCCAAGTCCAGCCCTTCATCCTTAAGCTCTTGACTCAGGGCGCTATTCCCAGCGATCCCCAAGGCAGTTGAAACTGCGTATGAAAGCATTTTCTTGCGGCTATTTGGTTTCATCTAAGTGAGTCTCCGTTTAGGTTGCACTTATGCCAAAGTCATGCGCGTCACGAGAAATCGAGACACCGATCGACACTCTAAAAAGCACAATTCTTATCCTCCCGCAGTGTAAATACATTTTCGCAACGTGTTCAAGCTTTTTGCAACGATATTTGTTTTTTTGTATTTATCGTTTTAGAAGTAAAGCGCCCTGTTTAAAGGTCACATTTGCATTAATCGTCTGCTGTAGAATAAGGTTAGATTCATTAGCAGAAGACCAGGGATGAACATGCCTCGAATACACCTGAAACCGGACAGCTTGGAGGAGATGGTAAAACACATGAGCCGGGAAAGGATTACGGTGCCGACTTTCCTTAATTCCGTTCCCAAGTGCGGCACTCACCTGATAAAAAATATTGCGAGAGCCTTTATCGAAACTGAACAACACTATCAGGGAGTCTTCATTCAAATTCCTATCCTGCAAAAGCATCTATCGGCCTTTAATCCTGCAAACCCTAAATTGAGTTGGGGTCATCTCCTGTTCTCCGACGAATCCGGGATCGCTTTACGGGATGCTTACCACATATTAATGGTTCGTGATCCTTACGATTGGGTGCTAGCACGAACTAGATTCTTTCTTTCTGACAATTTTCAAGGAAACATGGAGAATCTAAAAACAGGGCAACTTACTCTGGGCGAAGTGATGAATTTAATGATTTGGGGTATCCATCAAAAAGCACCGTCACTCAAGGACATCTTTGATTTAAACGCCTGTGCTTGGATGGGCTCACGCGCACGAATATTGAAGTTTGAAGACCTACTACATCACGTGACCCACTTAGAAACCGATACTGCCGAGAGCTTCTTTCTTAATCTGTTTCAGCCGATGGGGGTAGAAACTCTACCCCCTGACTGGCGCGACCGAGTGCGGTTGGGCAGTAGCAAGAAACTAAGCGCAACTTACAGAGAAAACCTGTCTGGAAAAGCGTTAGAACTCCCGAAAGAACTCCCACAAGTACAAAAGGATCTTGTCGACTACGCAGCTCCCGGGCTGCGTTATTTGCTGGGCTACGATTAGAGAGCAACAAAAAATCATCTAATTGAACTTAAGTTCCAAAGGAGTTAACAAAAATTTCCATGAAACGACTACTTATCGTAGGTGGCGGATCTGCTGGCTGGATGACCGCAGCGTATCTTAATGGAGCATTGAACTCGCAAGGTTCCATCCCAAATATCGCCATAACGCTACTCGAATCACCAGATATTCCTCGAATCGCAGTGGGAGAAGCCACAATCCCTTCTATGCGCCATCTGTTATCCGTTGTCGGCATCAAAGAGAATGAATTCATGCGCGCCACAGATGCCTCGTTCAAACAATCCATTAAGTACCAGAACTGGGTTAAAAAGGATGGAAGTTTCTATCATCATCCTTTCACCAGCATTCGCGAAACTCCCTTGGACAGATCAGGAAGTAATTGGCTGGCAAGTGATCAAACAATCCCTTTCATCGAAACATGTTCCATTCAACCCACTGCCTGTGAAGCAGGACTCGCCCCCGCAACCGCGGGTCAATGGACACTGCCATATAGGCTAAACTACGCTTTCCACATGAACGCCCAGAAATTCGCAGATTTGTTGCGCGATTTTTCCGTCGCGAGGGGTGTAAAACATTCATTAGCGAACCTCGAGAGCGTAGAACTTAATGAAGCAGGCTGGCTGACTTCTGTTAAGACCGACAGACGCGAGAGCCTTGAAGCAGATTTTTTTATCGATTGCACTGGTTTTAAAGGCCACCTGATAAACGAAACACTTGGTGTTGAATTCGAGAGTTATTCTCAATATCTGCTTTGTGATCGTGCGGTCACGATGCATTTACCATACGATAGATTTTATCCTGGAACAGTGCGTCCTTACACAACAGCCACCGCGCTATCCAGTGGTTGGGTATGGGATATTCCCATGCAAAATCAACGCTCAATTGGTTACGTTCACTCAAGTCATTTTATCAATAAAAATCAAGCGGAAGCAGAATTGCGCGAATACCAAGGACCGGGAACCGAAGATATTGGAGTCCGTTTCGTCGATTTTAAGGTCGGGAAACGGAAAGCACTTTGGCAGGCAAACTGCGTCGCGATCGGGCTTGCTGGGGGTTTCATTGAGCCACTAGAGTCCACAGGGCTGTACCTAAGTGATCTAGGTGCAGTGCTCCTGGCTGAGCATTGGCCACGAGATCGCCAATCAGTTCCAATGCTTGCATCCAGATACAATCGACTCATGAGTAACCGTTATTACGAAATTCTTGATTTTATCAACATGCATTACTGCCTTTCTCAGAGAGTGGACACCTCATTCTGGAGAGAGGTACAAAAACCTGAGCGAATCAACCCCAGGCTCCAGGCTAAATTGACCATGTGGAAAACTAAGCCACCCACCACTCACGATTTTGAAGACCAGTGGTTTAAAGGTATGGAGTTGATAAAAAACGAATACGACTTGACAATTTTGGAGAACAAACCTCCAGTTGATACGGGTGGCCTTTGGAATCATGAAAGTTACGAATGCATCTTGTATGGGATGCATTACCTAAAGGAAGAGACCAAGAATTGGTATGGAGAGAAAAGGCCAAAGGCCAGATTGTCTCCACAAGTCGCGGAATTTTTAAGGTCATTGTCACAGCTACCAGATCATGCGCAGTGGCTACAATCTGCAGTAGGCATGCATGCCTATCATCCTAGCGATCCACCAGTGGGATGGAGCAAATGACGAGAATTTCCGTGAAGTTAAATCGAGAGTTCTAGAGAGTAAAGCGCCAGAAGCACATGATGTGGTCATGTGTCGCTCGTATACAATCGACCGTTAGTAAAGCACCGAGAGTAAACAAGCACAATCTGACGAAAAACATAAATTTTCAGTCAAAATCCAACGGCAGCGCGTCAAGATCATTTGCTCTGCCTACGAAGCGTTCAATGCCAATCGGCAAATATATTGATCAATAAGAAGTAAGTGTCAAAATAATCAAATGTCGCTCCTCTTAGACCGGTTTAAATCCGTAAGGGTTGTTTTTTCTTGCGAACGTCTGCGCTTAAAAGATTGATCTCGTTTTAGCGGCGCAGTAAGAGGTGAGCAGAATGGCATGCTACAAGGCCAATGTTAGCCGGTTAGAGATGCGCACTCCATCCTGTAGTGAAGTGTTCTTAGGGCTATACCACCGACACATTAGCGTACTGACGAGAATGGCCCAATGTTAAAGTGCCGACACAACTAAGAATGAGTAATGATCAAACAACATGATTGGGAAAATCGCCATCAAATAAACAATCGAGAAGCGGAACATCTTCATGGCATCGCTATTCTTCATGTCTCGAAACAAGATTATCGCCTGGTATATAAAGACACATCCAAGCGAGGCAGCTCCGATAAGATAAATCCAACCACTCATCCCTACAGCAAAAGGTAGAATTGAGGCAATGAAAAGCATAACCGTATAAAGCAGGATATGCAGGGCCGTATATTTCGCACCGTGAGTTACCGGAAGCATAGGAATATCAACCTTGGCGTACTCCTCTCTTCGAGCGATGGCAAGCGCCCAAAAGTGGGGGGGTGTCCAAGCAAATATAATCAGTACCAGTAGCAAGGCATGGGCATCAACTTGATTCGTTACGGCAGTCCAACCAAGTAGAGGAGGCATGGCTCCTGCGAGTCCACCAATAACGATATTCTGCGGAGTCGCGCGTTTCAAGTAAAGGGTATAAATAAAGGCGTATCCAATAAGGGATGCCAGCGTAAGCCAAGCAGTCAGGGCATTAACCCAATTTATTAGAATTGACATGCCGACGGAGCCAAGCGTAAGTGCGAAAACCAGAGCTCCCTGAGAATCAATCTTGCCCCTTACTATCGGGCGTCCGGATGTCCGAGCCATAACTGCGTCGACGTGCTGGTCCGCCAAATGGTTAATGGTCGCAGCCGACGCAGCGCACAGCGCGATACCGACGCTCGCAAAAAAAACCGTCACAGCTGGAATTGGACCTCTCGTTGCCATACACATGCCAACGATTGCCGTCAGAATCATAAGCCAAACTACGTTGGGCTTACACAATTCATAATAATCTCTCCACGTGGCTCGTTCTGAAAGGCTAGATTCAATCATTGATGTGAACTCAACAAGACATTGACGTTAATGTTACCGAAAGACGGGCGATTATGCCCACAAAAACGCGAAGTGGAAGTAATTAACATTGACGGAAATACGGTTACCTTGTCAAACTGCCCAAGCAAAGTTTGGGGAGCTAGTTCAGTGCGAAGAATGGAATCGTCTAGGTCGCTACCGATGCTTCTTCTTTTCGTCGCAGGCATATTAGGTGTTTTCCTAGCAACATCAGGATACTGGACCGTATGGCAGTCCAGGATCGGGGACTCTACCCCGCTAGAAAGGCCTAAGATTTTCACGTTCGCAGATAGGCGACCGCTAGCCGCCTTTACGCTGGTCGATGATGCCAAAAACATTTTCGATCTGAAGTCGCTGGAAGGAAAATGGTCTTTTTTGTTTTTCGGCTTCATGTACTGCCCTGATATCTGCCCAACTACTCTCTACGACCTTGCTCAAACGAGACGGGACATTTTAGCCCACGGCATTCCTGAGGAAGACCTCCAATTCGTTTTTATTTCTGTCGACCCAACTAGGGACAAGGCCGAAAAAATCTATCATTATGTTAAATATTTTGATCCGAGCTTCCTAGGCACGACAGGATCAATAGCTCAGTTGACTAATATTACCAGGCAACTAGGGGCTCCTTTTAGAGCAGGACCGGAGACAGCGGAGAATGTCTATGAGGTCTCACACTCCAGCGCGATTTACCTCATAGACCCTTTCATGCAATATACAGGCATAATCAGTGCGCCAATTCAAAAAAGTGCTGTTGCTGAGCAATTTGCCAACATTTACCACAATAGCAAAACCACGAATGTTACCGTCTTAAGATGAATTTAATCTTCCGCCTTCTCCGAGTGAACAGTGTCCACTCGCTCGGGAACGTTCCTAGTGTGGTCCACCAGAAGGTAGGCAAAGGCATACATCAAGACGGTGAGACCTAAAAAAATAACGACATGTAAAGTATACTTGTTCCCTTCGTTGCTTTGCCCGCTCATATCGCCCCCACCCATTGTGAAAAATAACTAATGTCCAAGGTCAAATCAATGGTGTGGTGATACAGGTGTCGCCATCACCAGTTCCTGTAAAAAATAAACCGCCCGTTGAAAGAAAGTCCAATTAGCTTCAAGCGAACCAATAGCCACCAGGGTCAATAACAAGGCTGGTGGCACCAAAATAAAATAAACCATAGCTAGGCGCTCCCAAACCATATGCATAAAAACAGCAATAATGAGACCAGCCTTGAGCACCATAAAAAACAGAATTAGAAACCAACGCATGTAACCTTGAACTTGATAGTAATCAACGGCGTAGGAAAAGGCACTTAGCACAAACAACAAAATCCAAATCTTAAAATAAATACCAAGCGGATGCTGTATAGCTTCCTCTTCATGAACGACAGTTGCCTGTTCATCAGCTGTATGATCCATAAATTACTCCTCTACCAGAGGTAAAAAAATGCAAAAATAAACACCCAAACTAAATCGACAAAGTGCCAATAAAGGCCCATGATCTCAATCTCTTCGTAGTTCCCTCCGCGCTTGGTGAACCAACCAGGTGTGCGATCATCTAAATGCCCCTTAGCAACTTTATAGGCCATGATAAATAAGAAAATCACCCCAATACTCACGTGAGTCCCATGGAAACCCGTGACCATGAAGAAAACCGATCCGAATTGTGCCGCGCCCATTGGGTTACCCCATGGTCTTACACCTTCCTCAAGAATAAGTTTGCTCCATTCGAAGACCTGCATACCGACGAAAGTTGCCCCTAGAACAGCTGTTACCATCAACAGCCAGAAAGTTGTCCACTTATCTTTTCGATAGCCATAGTTGACTGCCAGTGCCATAGTTCCACTGGAAGTGATAAGGACGAAAGTCATAATGGCTATCAAGATTAGGGGGATTGGCGCACCACCAAAACTAAGAGCGAACACCTCGCTGGCAAGTGGCCATGGATCGAGAGTCGACATCCTCACCGTCATGTAGGCCGCGAGGAAACACCCAAAGATAAAGGTGTCACTGACCAAAAAAATCCACATCATGGCCTTTCCCCACGGGACGCCCTTGAAGGCTCTTTGGTCAGAGCTCCAATCATCGACAAAGCCCGCCATGCCAGGCTTCAATTCAAGTGAATCTGAAGACACGCTTCCTGACGACATGATAAACCCCCGATTAAATAAATCCGCAAATCTTCAAAAGAATCTCAAAGTTGTTACCACTAAAAAGCAGGCCAAAAACCACTAACCAAACGCCTAGAAGATAATGCCAATACAACGCACAATTAGCGACGTTATGTTGAATGTCTCGAACATCTAACTGACCGAAGGCTCGCCTTATCGCTCGACATAGAGCAATCATTCCTCCAGCCATGTGAAGGCCATGTATGCCGGTAATCATAAAGAAAAATCCGACAGAAGGATTACTAAAATCGCCCAAAACCATACTGATAAGTTGCTCCGAAGCAAAAAACTGCCCGATTAAAAAAATTAAGGTCAGCGCACCAGCAGCAGTCAGTGCCGCCCTGACATACCCAATCCTCCCAGCACGCGCCCAAATAAGCGCGGCCTGGAGACTTAAACTACTCAAAATAAGCATGCCGGTATTGGCCCAGAGCAGGTTTATTTCTGGGGTCGGCCGCCAGTCCTGATAAAGCATCCGCCCTCCATAGGCGACAATCATCAGGAGGAAAAATATCGTTACCACACTCAACAAAACTTTGAGAGCTGATCGTCTGGAGTTTATTGCAATCTCAGTAAAGGTCATCGCTGGAGCAAGCGGTCCAGTCTCTGCAATCCAAGGAGTTTCTGTGAATATGTTATTCATAATAATGACTCACGCTTGACTGCGTTTACGAGGGGGGACATTCTGGGGAATAAAATCATCCTCAACACCTGGTACGCTGTAGTCATAGGCCCATCGGTAGACGCAGGGGAGATCCTTACCAAAATTACCATGGCCGGGCGGGGTCTGTTCCGTCTGCCACTCCAGCGAGGTCGCATTCCAGGGATTGCCTGGCGCCTTCTCGCCTCTAAAATTGCTAACTATTAAGTTATATAGAAACACTAGTTGCGCAAAGCCAACGATCAGCGCGGCAACCGTTATGCTTGCGTTAACCGCCTGTGCGGAATCAGGCAAGAAACTCGTACCGGTAATCTCGAAATAGCGACGGGGAACCCCCATGATTCCAAGATAATGCATAGGCAGAAAAACTAGGTATGAACCGACAAATGTAACCCAAAAATGGAATCTCGCCATTCCAAGGTGATACCAACGTCCAGTTATTTTTGGGTACCAGTGATATATAGCGCCACAAACCACCATCACGGGTGCAACAGCCATTACCATATGGAAGTGCGCCACCACGAAAAGAGTGTCTGATAGCGGCATACTCACAGAAGCATTACCAAGGAATAAGCCTGTCATTCCGCCGTTGATAAAAAATAAAAGGAAAGCTATCGAGAACAACATTGGAACAGTCAGATGTATGTTTCCTTGCCAGAGAGTTAGTACCCAATTGTAGACTTTAAGTGCAGTTGGCACGGCGATGATCAACGTGGTGGTGGCAAAGAAAAAACCGAAGTAAGGGTTCATCCCGCTCACGTACATGTGGTGCGCCCAAACGACGAAACTCAAAGCCCCTATGACCACAATCGCCCAAACCATCATACGGTACCCGAATATATTTTTGCGCGCATGTATGCTGATGAGATCTGATACGATACCAAAAGCTGGCAGAGCCACGATGTACACTTCGGGGTGACCGAAAAACCAAAACAGGTGTTGGAATAATAATGGGTTTCCTCCGACATGCTCTGCCTCATTTCCCATCGTCATAATCGCCGGCATAAAAAAACTGGTCCCGAGCAGTATGTCGAGCGACATCATAATCGCGCTCACAAATAAAGCGGGAAACGCGAATAAAGCTAAAATCGTGGCGACGAAAATCCCCCAAATTGTCAACGGCATACGCATCAAGGTCATCCCTCTGGTCCGAGCCTGGAGGATAGTCACGACATAGTTCAAACCTCCCATGGTAAAGCCGACAATAAAGACCGCTAAGGATGCGAGCATCAGCAAGATGCCCGCTTCTGAACCAGGAGTTCCGGGCAAAATTGCTTGTGGAGGATACAGTGTCCAGCCCGCCCCAGTGGAGCCGCCTCCCACAAAAAAACTCGCGGCTAGCAACAAAACTGCCGTGAAATAAATCCAAAAGCTAACCATATTCAGCCAGGGAAAAACCATATCTCTGGCACCCACCATCAGAGGAATCAGGTAGTTACCAAAGCCACCCAGAAACAGCGCAGTCAATAGATAAACGACCATTATCATTCCGTGCATGGTAACCGCTTGCAGATAATACGCGGGATCTATAAACGTGAAGGTATTAGGCCAAGCTAATTGCAACCGCATGAACCAAGACAAGACTAGCGCGACCATTCCGATTGCTATGGCTGTTCCAGCATATTGAATAGCAATCGTCTTGGCATCCTGTGAAAAAACGTATTTTCCCAACCAAGTCTTGGCGTGATAGAGTTCCATTTCGCCGACTTCAGCGGGCCTAACAAAAGCAGTTTCGTCGTGTGCTGTATATTCCATCGTATTCTCTCGACTATTGCTGTTTCGCCAGCTTCACTGGCTCTTTGGGATCATTTCCAAGGGTGCTTATATATGCTGCCATGTCTTGAATAGCTTTATCATCGATCATAGTGTTGGACACTAAGCCCATCTGCAATCCATATAGATCGTCTTCGTGACGCCCTCGAATTCCATCACGAAACTTTTTAAGCTGGTCTGCCAGATACCAATCTTCCAACTCTGTGAGCGCCGGAGCATTCACCGTCCAAACGCCCGAACCATCCGACCCATGACACATAGCGCAGGTTGATTCGTATAACGCCATTGACTTCATCGGATCTCCAGACGCGCTGACCTCGAATCGCTCCACGGCATCACTAAGTCCGTAAGCCGCATCACCACTAAACACCTCTTGTCCAGATAACGTGCTTATGTACCCAACAACATTGTTAATCGCTCTCGCGTCCGTCAACATCATTGCCATGGGGGCCATCGTGCGTCCCCAAGTATCATCTTCATGCGATCCACGAACTCCACGCTTGAAATGACGCAATTGACGCTTCATATACTCGCTATCCAGCCCTGCCAACCTCGGGGCATGCATAGCCTTATTACCCTCTCCGTTTGCCCCATGGCAGGAAGCACAAACCGCATAAGAGGTCTGCCCAGCAATGAAATTGGTATTAAGACCCCCTTGGGTATGCGCGAAGGTTGGTTGATCCTTCAGCCAGGTGGAGTAAGCCTCTGGACTGTCAACCACCACACGCCCGCGCATCGCATAATGCCCAACCCCGCAGAGCTCTTCACACAGCAAATCGTAACTACCCTCGACAGTAGGCTCAGCCCATATGTAGGATACCTGTCCAGGCACGAAGTCCATTTTGACCCGGAATTGGGGTACGGTGAAATTGTGCAATACATCGGTGGATCTCAGCAAAAAGGTGACGGGCTGATCTACCTTAAGGTGCAGCACTGGATCATAAATGATGACATCATCCAGACCAAAAGGGTCTGTCGGATCAATCCCAAGCGGATTATCGGCCGTGGTATGGCTAACAGAAACAGCTCCGAGTTTTCCGTCCTCCCCCGGTAGTCTGTAAGACCAGTTCCATTGTCGCGCTAAAACCTCTATTTCAACTGCATCCTCGGGTGGTGTCACTACATCTTTCCAAATCAAAAGGCCTGGCGCCAACATCGCAGCAATACCAATAGTCGTTAAAACAGTTAGCCACGTCTCTAACTTCACGCTCTCAGGTTCGTATTCTGCTCGCCGGCCCTTTTTAGTTCGGAACTTGATTAAACAATAGGCAATGAAAAGATTTACGAGAACGAACGCCAACCCAGTGACAATGAACGTAAGCGTAATCGTGTCATCCATTGAAGACCAATTGGACGCTATTGGCGTAAAATACCAAGGACTAAGAAAGTGAAAAACTACGGTCCCGAGAACCAAGACCAATAAAATAATCGCAGCAAACATAATTTATCTCTCGCACCCAGTGCAAAACTCCGGCGCCAATGCCCCCCCATGAGTACTTGGACTGCCAAAAATCAGCTAAAGCCAATCCTTCCGGAAATATCCAAACACCCCCATTTGATGGCTGTACATTGCAGCCGCTTTCTTATTAATTCTTCGGTCGGCCCTGAAAAACGAGAGACCAACTCCGAAATCTTTCCCAATTTCTCAAAAACACCAACAAGGGTCCAGTGTGGGTTTCTTCAGTTCCCGCGGACTCTAAGTCAGGATGTTTCCTTAAAATCTGATACAGATTCTGCTCATCTTTTTTATCCGTGTCTACAAAAAGGACATGTCGCCCTCTCTCTAGAGCCTCCTTGAATCGTAAAAAATGGGTGTTAGGAGTTCGCATGCCCATCAAACCAGCTTGCCATGTAGCGAATCCAAAAATAATAATGGCGAGAAATGAAAAAGGCGCCCAACCAACCAAGGCCGCCACTCCTGAGATGTAGGTGCTACACATGACAAGCCCGGCCGCAAACGCGCCAAAACCAGCACCAATTTCTCCTAAATGGATTACGTCAGTTTTTAAAAAACTTGCAACAGAATTTACATCGTAGCGCGCAAGCGCTGCGTCATCATTGCTTAAAAGATAGATTTGAGGCCTGGCTATTCCACCGAACTCTAGGTCGCGACTTACCTGAGCCAATCCGCCAAGATCATCGCTTATGTAGTAGAAGCGCTTCATCAGCCCTCCTCTGCTCTTTTTATTAATTCCGGCCAAGATCTCCGTCGTTGGCCTCTGGCTCCAGTTGGCAGTACGTTTCTGAGTGCTCGCACCATCCAATATTAATTTTGACATCCTCACCAAACATATACAGATACAGAATAATCGGTGCGATATCGAAAAGCTGAAGTCCCCCCAAAGCTGGAGTATAAAGCCGATTTTTCAGGAAATAAACTAGATATTTCAGGTCAAAACTTAGACAAAGCTCCTCATTGTTGGCGATTTTGCCGAAAGGTCCCCTGACGAGTCATCAAAATCCACGTTCAAACGCGTCAGCTTTGCCAAGATTTTTCCCCTTAATAACTTGACCAACTGTGCCCAAGACGAATTTGTGTGCAACGTGCCTGTCAAGCAACATAGTCGTATTGATCTGAATGCGCATCAATCAAATGAAATCAAGATTTGACTTGTATCTATCATTTCATTCTGATTACGGCGCTAATTGAGCTTATATTTTTTTTGGAAAAGCCTGCGTCCTAACTTAATTCCCTTTCACGTCCAATCATCCATTCACAGCTACTGCACGATCGTCTAGCCAAATCTACAGTAGACCTTTTTAATGTACGGGATTCTGCAAACCTATAATTTTCCATTTCTCGGTAGGCCTAAATAGAGGACTCTAAAATGAAACGTTCCTTCTATTACTGACTGCAATCAGCCTGACATCACAATTTCAGTCTGAGGAAAAAATTTTCAATAAGCCTTGTGGAATTCATAGGACATGGTTTTAAATCTGATACGGCTCATTCGATTTGCCTTACCCGAGGGAGATCTGGTTGGCTATGCGATTAATTTAATTCTGAACTAACCACAGAATAAAACTGAGATAAATTAAAAAGAAGAAGGAAAACCCACTATGTCAACACCTTCAAGCCTCCGGCTTAAAACGCTCACGTTACTTGAGAAAAGTGAGGACGGCGACTTAAAAGGTAAATTTGTTGACATCGCGATATTGACCCTCGTACTCCTGAATATTGTCGCCGTCGTTCTAGAGTCCGTAGACAGCGTTTTCGCAAATTATGAAGCCCATTTCTACTATTTTGAGCTATTCAGTGTCGTCATTTTTACTGCTGAATATTTGCTTAGAATTTGGTCGAACGGTGCCGTACGGTACGACGATCAACGAGGCCCGAGTAACGGAAGCATCAGGTATGCTCTCAGCTTCCATGGGCTAGTCGACCTGGTGGCCATCCTACCATTCTACCTTCAAGTACTATTTCCCGGTCTCGACCTTAGGGTACTGCGTATACTGCGCTTAATGCGGGTTTTCAAATTGTCGCACTACTCCACCGCACTCGAGGACCTTTTTAGCGCGATATACCAAGAAAGAAGATCCTTCGCGGCGGCTTGCTACTTACTCCTATTAGCATTAGTGCTGACCTCTTCCGTAATGTATTACGCAGAAAGCGGACACCAGCCAGAGAAATTTTCCTCAATCCCCAGCGCCATGTATTGGGCTTTGATCACGCTCACCACAGTTGGCTACGGGGATGTATCGCCCGTCACAGGCATTGGTAAGATGATTTCTATTTTTACCGCCTTCCTTGGAGTCAGCATCGTCGCCATGCTCACTGGTATTGTAGCTAGCGCTTTCAGCAATCAGGTGGCACGCAAAAAAGTCATTTTTGAGGACCAACTACGAAAAGCGATGGCTGATGGAGTCATAGATGAGGAAGAGCAGAGAATGCTTGATAATTTGAGTGAGGAGTTTGGGCTTTCGGAAGAACAAACGCAGCAACTACTCGAGCAAGTGAGACGAGAGGCTCCAGGTAAGTTGTGAAAACGTTAGCGAAAATGGGCCTCGTGTTCATAACTTAACTCAAAACAGCCCCCAATCTATGGGCTCCAACACTGATCTCTGAGCTAAAGCAACTCTAGCTATCGAAGTTTCTTATGAGTTCCTTTTTTTCTAGACAGCATTGTAGGTATCCGTGTTTTTGTCGTACTGCCAATCAGTTTTGCCCTCTAAGCTAGGGGACTTCTCAGGTTTAGCTTGAAGTATCGCAACCCTGTGAAACTCTTGAGCTTGCTCCGACGAGCGATCGCTTAAAAAGCCTTCAACCATCGAGCTCATCTCCTCTAGAGCATTAATTAGCGCAGATGCTGCAATTGTTGCATGATCGTTGCCAGGCACAATCTCTAATCTCTCGTCGCCCACATTTAGCCAAAGAACGACCTCCTCTTGAAGAAGCTTTTCCTTCGTCGGAGGTATCCCGCGCTCATCTCCAATGGCCTGATTGGTAACTGCCCAGTTAGCACTGGCCACCGCCTCTTCACCGACTATCCCCTTCTCATAACGATTTTTAGCGTCCTCCAAAGAAATCGCCAAGCTTTTCAAAGTCAGATTAACAAAGGTTGGGAAAATGCCATCTACAATTTTAGGTGGTTCATTGGAAAGACCTGAGGACATATTCAAGCTCCATTCAGTGTATATTAGATTAGCCTTCTGTTTGTTTCGGCTCTGTTTGACAGATTTAGCATCACAAAAATCAACCGACCTCTTTCTCACAAGCCAGAGCATACCCTAGACTGATAAGCAAATCACAAGTACAACCGAAATCCAAGAGGCCCGATGGCGTTCAACTTGCTTTTTGAATTCAGAGTTATATCTCCAGCAGATTTGAAAGAGTCAAGAATGAGAATCAAAACAAGAATTAAGGAGATTTCATAGCCAGAGAGCGTAAAACATAGCCATGGACAAAATAGCACCTCATCAGCATCAATCGTCAGAGGACTTCCGCTCTTTAATAGCTATTGAATCTAATTCAAATCGGATATCATTTAGAGCAAGATGGATATCTGCCAAGGTATCCTGATATCGTTCCACCCTTTGCGAATAGTCCATGAATTTAGTATTAATTTCTTCAAGATTCCTGATCGCTTCGTTAAATGTTTTTAGCTTGGAGGTGGTTCGCCCTAAAGACATCAAAAGCGAATTTAGCAAAGCGCAAAAGACAAGCAGTGCTATCAAGAGGCCTACCATTAGGATATCTGTCATAAACAAACCCTTCGTGTCACGAGTGCTAAATTGTAGTGGAACAAACGCAGGTTATCTCGAACTTTAGGGCAAATTAATCATGAAGGCACCAAATAGGCAAGCATTTCACTACTGGCTTTTTTATCGTGAGTGATCGAGCACTTAGATTGTCCAGTACTCTGGATTTAGCTGAAATCTCTTTGTTTTTTCAATAACCAGATGTGCAAGTCTCAAGGCAACTTGAAAGGTGGTCTGCACTCGCTCTTTGGTAAAAATTTGAACTGTCCGATATAAGGAGGTGCTAAGAACATGAATTCCATTGCATTAGGACTCTATTAATTGCCAGACACAAATGAAGTCTCTGCAGCTTCGGACTCATGAGTAAACAATAAGATTTGAATTCGCCCATCAAGATAAAGCGGATCCATTTAAAGATATGCGGAGCTGACTCATTGCAAAGAGCAATTTTAAAAAATATTTTTTATCCTGATCGCTTCGGAGAAAAACATGAAATAGTTTAGCCTAGGCGTTAACATTCAATGGTCTTAGGCAAGCTGCCCTCTCCCGAAAATCTCGAAAATCGATATGGCACAACTTCAAAAACACATTATCTATGCTATTTATTATTTCCCAAACTCACGGGGCTATTGGATTACTATCGCTATAGCAGCACTTGGCATGATGGGAATTGCAATCTACTACCAATACGTCTTGGGAGAGCAGCCCTGTCAAGTTTGCATTCATGCCCGACTATGGGTAACCGCCATCATTCTCATTGGCATAATCATGTCCTTTTTCACCAAAAGAAGGTTGTTAAATATCAACGGGAACTTAGCCGTCTTATGTGCCGCCACCGGGCTGGCCGAAAGGGCCTTCTATCTCTATAAACTTGAAAACGGCAGGGGCGATGGAAGTTGTAAATTTGAATTAGGTATGCCTGTTTGGTTCTCTGTGGATCGTTGGATTCCGAGCTTATTCGAGGTAAGGAATCTCTGCTCCTTCACTCCTGAAACATTGGCTGGTTTCAGTATGGCTGAGTCACTACTAATTGCCTCTGGAGCGATGTGTTTGATATCTACTATGGCTTGCTTGCTCGCATTGCGAGCAACTGCTTCGTAAAACCTGAATCATATGTTGACCAAAGCAAAAGATTTTTGGATGGTTCGGGAGCTTCGTTATTTCTAATCAAACGTGAATAGTGACCGTTGGGACTTTCGAAGCTCTTAACAAATCGTTCGTTCTGCTTCCGAAAAAAATCGTCCTTAAAGGTGAGCGACTATATGCGCCCATGACTAAAAGATCTATTTCCCTCTCGGAAATAGCTTTTGTGATCTGTTGTTCGGGATCGCCCGGTAGATAAGCAGTGTGTACAGAGAAACCATTGGAAACAAGCTTCTCCTCTGCCCAATTAAGATGTTTTTCAGCGTCCTTGCTGCTGCGCCCTGACATGACGATGTGAATAGGAATGTCATTCAAATGCGAATTCGCCGCAATAAGCTCCACGCCACGCCTCGACATTTTCCTCCCATCATATGCAACCAATGCGGCCCTCGGCTCAGAGAATGATCCAGCCACTGTGAGAATCGGTCGTCGGATCTGTCTACTTATTAACTCGACGTGACGCCCTAGATCTCGTTGGGTTTCAGCTGCAGATTCTCCGCGCCGCCCCAATACGTAGAGCGCGACCATATCTTGTTCTTCGTTTAGCGTATCTATCAATTGTCCATAACGTTGCTTCACATCTAGAGAAATAGAGCCATCTGCTTCACATCTTCTTCGCAAATCATTAAGAAATATCCGTCCTCGCTCTCGAACTTCTTTCGCGCGTTCACCCTCTTCCTTGGCTAGTCTGCATAGGAGATTCTCTTGAGCATCAATACCAATTGCACCGCTGTGATCATCACTGGAGGCCGTTTCCTGATGTCGGTCAATTACATGTAATAACTCAAGTGGCAAGGACAGTTTTTGTGCCGCCCAAGCCCCATAGTCTGCAACATGATTGGCATATGATGATTTATCCACGCAAGCAAGAATCTTCTTTGTTTGAAACATAGGTGGTCCCACTAGTGAAGGTTCAGGAGATCCTCATTATCATCTTTATCATGCAACGCGAATCGATCAATCATTGTTGCACTTGCTTGATTCAAACCAATTATTTCCACATCAGCACCCTCTCGACGAAACTTCAAAACAACTTTATCCAAGGCGCTCACTGCCGTGATATCCCAAAAATGCGCCCTGCTAACATCAATTTTTACTTTCTCAATAACTTCTCGAAAATCAAATGAATCCACGAAGCTTTCAGCGCTAGCAAAAAACACTTGCCCCAACACGAAATAGGTCCTCGTTCTTCCTTCTTCTCCAGTGCTCGACCGAACAGACAGGATTTTCCCGACCTTGTGGGCGAAAAAAAATCCCGATAATAAGACACCTGTCAAAACGCCAAGAGCTAAATCATGAGTTGAAACGGTGACAATGACTGTTGAGATCATGACAATACTTGAACTAGGAGGATTACTTCGTAACTTTCGAATGGACTCCCAATTAAAGGTCCCCACAGAGACCATTATCATCACCGCTACGAGCGCCGCCATCGGGATTTGCTTCACCCAATCGCCTACAAACATCAAAAGCAAAAGCAGAAAGATGCCGGCACTCATAGTGGACAACCTCCCTCTTCCACCAGACTTCACGTTAATTACGGACTGCCCGATCATCGCGCACCCAGCCATCCCGCCCATGAAACCACTGGCAATATTCGCTATTCCTTGCCCGACGCACTCACGGCTCTTTTTACTCTTCGTGTCGGTAAGATCATCCACAATCGTGGCAGTCATTAGAGACTCTAATAAGCCCACAATCATCAAGGTTATAGAGTACGGAAGGATAATCCGAATAGTTTCTAGATTTATCGGGATGTCTGGCATCATGAACAAGGGAAAAGTCGAAGGCAGCTCACCCATATCACCTACTGTCCTCACATCCAAATCGAAAAACATAGAGACTAAAGTGAGTATAATAATTGCGACTAGCGGAGAGGGGACAATACGGGTAAACACTGGCAGGCCATAAATTATCATAAGGCCTAAGCTCGTCATGACGTAGACGACGAGGGGGACATCAATCAATTCCGGTAGTTGAGCGAGGAAAATTAAAATGGCAAGCGCGTTGACAAAGCCCGTTACCACGGACCGAGAAACGAATCGCATCAATGCTCCCAGTCGGATCCAGCCCGCAATAATTTGAAGCAACCCAGTGAGAATAGTTGCAGCCAACAAATAGTTTAATCCATGCTCCTTGACCAATGTCACCATTAACAGGGCCATAGAACCTGTCGCGGCTGAAATCATTCCTGGGCGACCACCGGAAACCGAAATAATAACCGCTATGCAAAATGAAGCATACAGTCCAACGCGGGGATCAACACCTGCGATAATAGAAAAAGCAATGGCTTCTGGGATCAATGCCAGGGCGACGACCAATCCTGCCAAAAGATCATTGGGGATGTTTGAAAACCAGTCCTGACGAATCTGACCCATCAAAGGTTCCGATTGGAAAATATAGTAAATGGTGAGGGCAATACGGCCAAAGCTTCACTATGGATTGATCACAAAGATGGCATATCGTAAAGGATCGGGCTCTTTTCAGGGTAACTAAATTAATAGTTCAACCTATTTGCAATTTGCCACGGATACTCTTACCACGATGTTGCCTTTCACCATCAAGATGTCGTTTTCTTTTAGCTTTCGGTCTCTTAGGTTTAGTACTTGGAAGATTCACGCGCTTACTGGAAAGACGATGATAAGGCTCAAACCCATCGATTTCACGGCGAGGGATTACCCTTCCAATCAATTTTTCAATTTTCTTTAATTGAATCAATTCATCAGCACTAACCAGAGAGAGCGCAACTCCATGCTCACCAGCCCTGCCAGTTCGGCCAATTCGATGAATATAATCCTCCGCCACATGCGGCAGATCAAAATTTACAACCCTTGCAAGATGCCTGATATCGATCCCTCGAGACGCTACATCAGTTGCGACAAGGACCCGTAATTTCCCAGCTTTGAAGCGGTTGAGTGAGCGAGTCCTGAAACACTGCTTCTTATCCCCATGAATGGCATCACTGGAAATCCCAGCTTTATTCAGCATCCTAGCAAGTTTATCAGCGCCGTGCCGGGTCTTCGAAAAAACAAGTGTTTGACCCCATTTCTGATCATTAATCAGGTGCTGCAACAACTCCATCTTCCTTTTTCTGTCTACTGGATGCACCCTTTCTTTAATTAAACTTACCGTTTTATTCTTCGTGGTGATTTGAACTTTTTTTGGGTAATCTAAAAAGTTGCGTGCTAACAACTCGATCTCCTTTGAAAAGGTCGCCGAAAACATGAGAGCCTGCGAAGTTTTTGGCAACTGTGCGTGAATCTTTTGAACTGTTGGCAAAAATCCTAGATCAAGCATTCGATCAGCCTCATCTAACACCCAAATCTTAACACTATCTAACCGAATCG
>MDTB01109838.1_pt1 | contig 18872 bp, 16 predicted proteins | sample 811161 | NCBI WGS metagenome assembly MDTB01 (sample SAMN05326650, study PRJNA326480) | marine metagenome | isolation source: seawater | place: Mediterranean Sea | collected 2009
TTCGTTAAATAAACACCATAAAACTATAAATAATATTAATAATTTTATAAAATCAGGAGATGATTCAATTTCTATAATCCATACAGACAAAGTAAATAATCTAAAAAATTATCTTTAAAAAAGTTATTTTTTAAGAAATAAAATATCTTCTTCGTCCTTAGCTGGGACTTTAGTTGAAACAAAGCCATTACTATTCAACCATTTATTTAGTTCAGTCCATGTAACTGAATTTTCATAGAATTGTTTTGTACTGACTTCAATATAAATCGATTTACAATATTTGAGTGAATTTGTAGCTCCTTTTAAAACTTTTAATTCAGCTCCTTGTAAATCCATAACCCAGTGATCGTATTTTTGAGGATCAATTTGATTATTAATCAACAATGAGTCTAATGTAATAGATTTTAATTTAATTTCTTTTGTCATTTTATATTTACGGTGTGCCCACATAGAACTCTTATTTATTTCATCCGTAAATTTAAACATTGATGAACATGCGCCATCATGGTTAGAAACATTGAAATTTATTTCTTCATTGTCACTGTCAGAAAGTAAAGCCAATAAAGGAATTTGATTTTTGTAAAACATTAAATTCATTTTTAAATGAGAAAAAATTTCAGGAAGTGCCTCTACCCAAACAATATTTTTTCCAAACCAATTATAAACTTCTGCTTCAGTCCCTCTGTGAGCACCTAAATGAAGTATTCCCTTTGAGTTATTTATTGATTTAAGTAATTCAATATCTATTTCACCATATGGATTTGGTTCTGGAGGAATTCTTTTTTTAATTAATTCCCATCCAAAGAAATTAATGGTTTTCTTAATAGCTTTCTTTAAAAATTTCATTTCAAATTTAATGATAATTAAATTTTTCTTAGAAAAAGTTTAATCTTTTTTAAGCTTATTAGACCCTCAATTATAAATGAAAATATTATCGTAGAAAAAAGTGTGTTTCCATAAAAAGGAATTGCAATAACATAAGTTTCCAATAACGTTAAAGTATTATTGCCGTGCAAGATGGATGAAGCCCAAACACCAAAATTTGAAACTATAAAAAAAATTAAAGTTCCTGACACAGCTCCAAGTATCCTAGTAGACACAGATTTTAAGAAATAGTGACTAACGTACCCAATAATACCAACACTTCCCCAAGTAAAAAGTGTTGTAGAATGAAAACCAATAATTAAATCTGTTAATATAAAACAAGTTATTACTGAAAAAATATATTTTCGACCTAGTAAAGCCGGAATATAGAAGCTAACTGCTAAAAGACTTGTAAAATTAGGTGGATGAGGAACAAATCTACTTGCTGCTAAAACAAGAAAAATTCCAATTGAAATTTGAAAAAATCTCATGCTAAGTTTTAGTAAATATCAAGAATTATTACAAGATTTTAATAAGTTTTTTTGACACCAAAATTAAATGATCTATCCATTTGTGAATAATCTTGTGCAGTTTCATATTTTTTGTCTAAAATATTAGTTATATTAAAGTAAAGTTTATAATTATTTAAGTAATTGTACTTAATTGATAAATCATTGACCAAATAACTTTCAAGTTCTGCATCATTAAATGAAGCTCCGTTTCGGTTTACATTTCCATTACCATAATCTCTTGCTTCATCTGACCACTTGGTTCTTAGAGTTATATCTAAATCTTTATAACCAGGAACTTTTACATTTGTTATCAAGTTCATTATATTTCTTGGAACTCTAACCATTTGAGAACCAGCTTTATTTGAATTATTTGGATCATCGTACTCTGCACCATCATAAGTTTGAGTGTATGTATAATTAAAAGCGAAACTTAATATATTATTCAATTTGAAATTAGACATAAGTTCTAATCCTTGTGATTTAGTAGTGCTAGGAGAGTTTTGTGTAGTTGAGCCAGATCCAGCTGCATTATTTCCAGTCCAACCCTCAAGCGCATCCTTGTACTGAACATTAAAATAACTAAGATCTATAAATAAATTTGGAATGATTGTTTTTTCTATTCCAAAATCATAACTTCGACTATTTTCTGCTGAGACGTAAGGTAGGGCCGTTTTAGAACCACCATTATTTGCAGTATTCCATACATAAAACATTTCATATAGTGAAGGAAATCTGTATCCGGTTCCATAAGAAGATTTAAATTTAGTGGCCTTATCATCAAATACATAAGCAATTGTTGCCCTATGAGAGTCTTCGTTTGAGCCTCCACCTGCTATTGAATGCTCATCAAATCTTGCACCAAATGTACCGTAGATATTTTTTGTTATTCTACTTTGATAATCAAAATATTTAGACTCTACATACGAATTAGAGTCGATTCTACCTGTCATATTTTTATTATATCCCATTTGGTCATCTTCTCTCTCAAGCCCAAATACAATACTATTATCTAAATTAAAATTATAATTGCCCTGGTAAAGCAAAGCGTATCTATCTCCATAATAATTGTCTTGTGCAGTATTCTTACTGTTAGGTGCTGCAGCATAAATTCTTTTTATGTATGTATTTGCTAATGTAAACTTGTTAGTTAGTTTTGGGATAGGAGTGTATATCAAACTAATATTTGTTGAAGACTCTACACCATCTGCCTCTTCGGCATGATCATACGAAGATGAGCAACCAAATAAACTTGAAACGCAAGTAGCATCGTATTGAAGATATGTCTCAGAAACTCTTGCATTACTTATTAATTCTAATTTTTCAGATAATTTATTACTGTAGCTAGCTACAAAACCATTGTTTCTATATCTATCTTTTTCATCATTATGTGTCATTTGTGAAATTCCATCAGTTTGAAATCTTTGAAAACCAATATAATATTTTTTGTTTTCGTCACCACCTGATAGAGAGGCAGATAAATTGTGAGTATTATGAGAGCCAGCGATATAATTAATATCCTTATGAAAACCTTCTTCACCTTTTTTTGTAAAAATATGCAAAGTTCCACCTATTGCACCACTTCCATAAACTGAGCTTTGATTTCCTTTTAAAATTTCAACCCTAGATACTTGACTAGTAAGTATATTATTGAAATCAAAATCATTAGATACACTTGAGGGGTCTGACATTTTAACCCCATCAATATAAACTGTGGAATATCTTTTTGGCATCCCTCTTAATTGAATTGCTGATGAAGTTCCATGTCCTCCACTTTGAAAAAAATTTACACTTGTAGTGTGTGTGCTTAATGCATCTCCTAAAAAATATTCACCAGACTCTTTAAAAAATTTTTCATCAAGAACAGTTACAGATGTTCCCACTGAAGATAATGATTGTGGTTTTTTACTTGCAGAAATGACAATTATTGGGATTTCTGATCCAAATGAATAGTTAAAATTTATAAAAATAAATATTAAAATAATTTTTTTTAACATCATGCTCCTTTGTGCTTATAGTTTTTTATAAGCTTTTTATTTTAGTGCCGATGTTAATTTTTCATTGCAGAACTTAGACTTTTCCTGGTCCTCATTCGACAGCGGACTTTACTGGGTGGCGCTCCGACTTTACGGTTGCAGGTACAGCCAATGTATTCCACACTGATTTCCCACCATGCATTTCAGTAACAAATTATTATCATTAATTTTTCAAAATTTAAAGAACTACTAGTTAATTATTTTGAAATATTATCAATTAATTTTGAGGTATATTTTGATGAATTTATATTAAATTTTTCCAAGGTTAGAAAAAATTTCGCTTGTTGTTTAATCCAAATTTTATTTTTTGGATCCTTAATTCCAAGCTTTATTAAGTATTCCAATTCAACAGGATTTTTTGCTACTTTATTAAGTTTTAAGTCATCATGACCTAACGAAAAATTAGTTTTTTTATTTATATCCCAATATTCAATAGTTGGTTTTTTTCTTATTAAACCTTCATAAATGACAGAAGAAAATTTATCATGTAAAAAAATATCACAAACGTTTGTTAAATATAATAAATTTTTAGAAGAAATTTCCCAATCAATATTTTTAAATTTTTTTAAAATTTTTAAATAATAAGGATCATTCTTTCTTGGATGAATTTTAAAAATAATTTTACAATTATTAATTTTTTTTAAAGTACGTAAAATTTCAAAAAATTGTTTTTCAAGTTTTTTATTATCAGAAAACTTAGTATTAAATCTCGATGAGTAAGCAAATAAAATAATTTTTTTTCTCTTTTTAATTTTGTTTGACTTGATCCTTTCTAGCCATTTAGTGTCATACTTTGGTACTCCAACTATTTTAATTTTATTTTCATCAATTCTTTTTTTCCAGAAAAATTTATCTAATCTGTTACATAAAAGTAAATAGTCGCTATTTAAATTAAACTTTATTGTAAATATCTCTTTACCTTTACCAAAAATAAAACTCGATGTTGGAAAATAAATTGTAGTTGGCTTATTTGTTGTTTTTTTAACTTCATCAAAAATCCAACAATAGGTTCCAAATTCTGATAATACAGTTTTAATGTCACTTAAATTTAAATTTTTTTTTTTGAAATAGTTTTTTAAACTAAAGCTGTTAAGAAATTTCTTTGAACAATATCTAACTAATTTATCATATTCATTATCAATTGCATAATTAGGAGAAATCCTTTTCCACAACTTAAATAGAATTTCATCCTTATTCAAAGTTTCAAATGATTTAGAATTTTGAAAGAGAGTAAATATTCTATATTTTTTACTTAATTCCTCAAGAACAGGCAAGATCCAATCAATTTCTGCAGAGCTTTTACTTATGTTTAAAAGAATTATTTTTTTTGCCATAAATGAGTAAATTTGATGTATACATTTTTATCTAACTTTTAACATAATATATTATAATAAAAAAATGACCTCAAACCAAAACGTCTATTTTCAAAATAATGATGATAAATTTTATAAAGAAATTTATCCTTTCTTTATAAATATGAAGAATAATTTTAACAAAGAAATTAATAAATCTGATCAAAAATATTTTGAAGAAATTTTACAATATATTAAAAAAACAAATTCTCTTCCATTTAAATTTAATTCCCAAGAACTCTTATATTTTAAAAAGCATGATAAGAATAATTGGATAGATTATTTTTTATTTAGATACAAATTTAGAAAGTTTCCAAAAGAAAAAATAGTATCCGAATTTCCAATATATGTATTAATAGAACCTGTTTCTACTTGCAATATAAGATGCACTATGTGCTTTCAAATTGACAAATCTTTTACCAAAAAACCTTTTATGGGTGTAATGGACTTAAATTTTTTTAAAAAAATAATAGATGATTGCCACAATAATGGAACTAAGGCCATAACATTGGCTTCAAGAGGCGAGCCAACTCTTCATCCAAAATTACCAGAAATGTTAGACTATGCTTCAAAAAAATTTTTAGAGATAAAACTAAACACTAATGCTACTAAATTAAGCGAAAAATTAATTAGAAAAATATTGGAAACAGGTGTTAATGAAGTTGTTTATTCCGTCGATGAGTCCGATGAAAAAAAATACGAAAAAATAAGAGTAGGTGGAAAATTTAAAGAGGTTTTAGCTAATATTAGTAATTTTAAAAACATTAGAGATAAAGAATTTCCTGATAGTAAAACTACTACTAGAATATCTGGTGTATTGGTTAATGAGGATCAGGATGTTGATAAAATCACAAAATTTTGGGAACAGTATGTTGATCATGTAGTCTTTGTAAAAGAACAAATTAGGTGGGATACATATAATAATATGCCAGATGACATAAAATCTCCATGTATGTATCTTTGGGAGAGAATGTATGTTTGGTTTGATGGAACTACTAATCCTTGTGATGTTGACTATAAAAGTAAATTATCAATGGGAAAGTTAGATTATTCAAAAAATAGTATAAAAGATATATGGAACTCTAAGTTTTTTCAATCTCTAAGGTACAAACACTTAAATAATGAGAGACAATCAATAAATCCATGTGATAGATGTGGTTTATCATTCGAATAATATAAAAAAATGAAACCGATTGTAATACTTGAAGTTGCAAATAATCATATGGGCAGTGTTTCCCATGGAAAAAAAATAATAAAGTCTTTTAATAAAATAACAAAAAAATTCACGAATGAAATAGATTTTGTTGTAAAATATCAATACCGAGACTCAAAAACATTTATCCACTCTAAATCTGATAAAGAAAATAAATTTGTTAAAAGATTTAATGATACTTTTTTAAGTGATAGTGAGTGGAAAAATCTACTAAATTTTACTAGAAAATATTTTAAAACTGCTTGTACTCCATTTGATGAGATATCAGCAAAAAAAGTTTTTAATCAAAAATATAATTATGTAAAAATTGCAAGTTGTTCATCCACTGATTGGCCCTTAGTTGAAAAAATTTATTCTTTATACAAAAAAAAAAGAAAAAAAATTTTAATAAGCCTTGGTGGACTTAATGAAAGGGAAATTTCAAGGGTTTTTTCCTTTTTTAATAATAGAAAAGTAGATTTTAATTTTCTTTATTGTGTGGCCAAATATCCTTCAGCCAATGAAGATTTAAATCTTTCATATTTTTCAAAATTAAAAAAAACTTACGGTGATTGTGTTAAAGGTCTATCTCTTCATGAAACAGCCGAAAGCGAAATTACTCCAATAATAGCATATGGAGCAGGAGTGAGAATTTTTGAAAAGCATATTGGAATTGAAACTAATAAATTTAAGGTAAATGATTATTCAGTAACACCAATGAGATTAGAAAAGTGGCTAATAGCACTTTCAAATACTATTAAACTTTGGGGTTCAGAAAAAAAACGTGATAAAAATATTAATGTTGAAGTATCACAATTAAAATTACTTAAAAGAGGTATTTTTTTAAACAAAGAAATAAAAAAAGGCAAACAAATTCAATTTAAAGATTTGTATTTTGCATTTCCAAGTCAGGGTGGCCAAATGCAAGCAAATCATTTGTCAAAAAATTTAAAAATTTATTCAAAAATAAATTTTAAAAAAGATGATCCAATTAAGTTTTCAAAAATTGATATTGTTGATACATATTCTAAAGTTTTAAATATTAGAGATAGAGTTAAAAATTATTTAAGAAATACAGGGGTTATATTACCTAAAAATCCAAGGTTAGAAATTTCTTTCCATTATGGGATTGATAATTTTTATAAATTTGGTTTGACGATGATAAATGTTATTAATGATAAATACTGTAAAAAACTTTTAATATTACTTCCAGGCCAGAAGCATCCCGCTCAGTATCATAAAATTAAAAAAGAGAGCTTCTTTGTTTTGCATGGAACAGTAGATGTAAAGATTAACAAAAAAAATATAAAGTTAAAAAGTGGAAAAGTACAAACAATAAACCCTAGGGATGTTCATGAATTTTCATCAAAAAAAGGTGCTGTCATTGAAGAATTATCAACAACAAGCTTGAAGTCAGATTCCTATTATATTGATAATAAGATAAATAAAAATAGAGAAAGAAAAACTTTTATTTACTTATAATTTATCAAAAATGAATAGGTTAAAAATCATATCAATAATCCCAGCTAGAAGTAATTCAAAAAGAATAAAAAATAAGAATCTTGTATTGTTTAAACAAAAGCCTTTAATTGCTCATAGTATTTTACATTCACTAGCCTCAAAATTAATTTCTAGAACAATAGTAAGCACAGATTCTAAAAAATATTTGAAAATCTCAAAGCATTATGGTGCAGAAGTTCCATTTTTAAGACCCAAAACAATATCAAAGGACAATTCTACTGACCTTGAGTGTTTCAATCATTGTCTGAAGTATTTAAATAAAAAAGAAAATTATTTTCCAGATATTATTGTACATTTAAGACCAACCTATCCAATTAGAGAAAAAAACCTTATAGATAATTGCATTAAAACTCTTGTCAAAAACAAAAAAGCTCATTTATTAAAAACTATCAGTAAGTCTGATAGTCCAATCGAAAAAATGTGGTTCATGAAAAAAAATAAGCAAATTTTTAACCCTGCTACTCATAAAAATTTTGATTATTCTCTTCCTGATCAATCATTAAAACAATCTTATAACCAAAATGGATGTATTGATATAATTAGAGTTAAATACCTAAATTCAAAGGTCTCTTCTAAAAAAATTATTTTAGGTTATTTAATGGATCACAACTTTGATATAAATACTCTTAGTGATATTCAAAAATTAAGAAAAACATTTAAGTTTTAATGCATTTCATTTTCATTTGGGCTTTTTTCAAGAGAATTGCCATTAACCTTTTGTTTTAAAAAATCTTCAATACCTCCATGAGGATCTGCATTTGGAGCAGGCATATATTTATCCAAAAATTCAGCTTTTAACTCTTGATAAATTTTATTTCCCTCCTCAGTATCTTTTTCGGCTTTTTCAATATCTTTCCATCTATTTTTTGGAAATTTAACATAAAGATTAAAACATTTTTTAATCTCTTTAATTTCATGTGGTGGATATTGTGGCATATTTAATTGCGAGTTGTCATCAGTTAAACATTTAGTAATTGTTTCTGGTTTTATAAGCCCAAGATCTTCACACATTCTCCTTAGTGGAGTTCCGTGAAATGGAACAAATGTAGCCATGTTTTGATTATCAGAGTCAAATTGTCTATTTAATTCAATTGTATCATATGCAAGTTTTTTTGTTTCAGTCGGAAAACCTGTAATATTATTGACGCTATATTTTACACCGTACTTATGAGGTATTTTTAGTTTATCAATTATATCTTTATTTTTCCATCTTCTATCTAATATTTTTGCTCTAAATTCTTCATTTCCGTGCTCTACTCCAAATGAAACTCTGTCCAAACCAACTTCTGCTAATTTTTTTACCTTATAATCATTAATAGTTTCCGGTCTTGTTTGAATCCAAAAAGGTAATTTAATTTTTGAATACATTTCACAAAATTCATCGAATTCTTTTGAATTCATTGCTAAAAAAGTATCAGCCCAAAAATAATTATATTCAACTTTTAATTTATCTTTAAAATATATTAATTCTTTTTCAACTAGATCCATTCTTTTTTTTCTAAAAAACCCTCCCCCTCCTTTATCATTGTAAAGCTGTATTTGATCTGGTGAATTACAAAACTTGCATGTATATGGACATCCTCTAATAGTTTCAACTGGTAGCATTCTGTATACAGTTCCTCCCATAGGCCTATACAGCCTACTGTCCTCAAATTGTGTTACATCTATTATTGGGTTTTCATTAATATCTACTGGTTTAGATATAGGATTCTTTTTGATAATTTTTCCATCTTTCTTAATCCAACAGTTTGTCAGATCTGAATAATCTTCTTTATTTTCTAATTTTTTACATAGATCGACCAAAGCATTTTCACCCTCCCCAACACATACGATATCTACTAGATCTTCTTTAATTACTATTTCAGGTGCAAATGTTGCAAATACTCCACCACAAATAACTGGTGTTTTAAATTTATCTTTATAAAATTTTATTTCTTTTAATATTTCAACTCCTAATTCCCACATATCTTCTGTACATGATAACGCCAAAAGATCAGGCTTGAATTTATCAATTTGTTTTTTTACATCATCTTTCCAATTAGTATCTTTTAATCTTATGTTTCTTTTTTTCATATCATATGGAACAACTTGTAACTTATCCATTTTACTACCATCTGAGTCTAAGCCATCATCTTGCGCGTGATAGGTTGTATCGAAAATTTCAACTTCGTGACCTTCTTTTTTAAGAATGGAGGAAAATAATGCTATAGCTGGTGGAAGCATATTCATTCCAAAACTATTAGGATAAATAAATAAAATTTTAACGCCCATATATTAACTTTTAAGCCCTACTTGATTAAACCATATTCTACATTATATTTTTTTAATCTTTATAAACATTTTCAAATAAATTTGATACAATATTTTCACAATTAAAACATTATTTAATATTAATCAGAACATAATTATGTCAAAAAACATACTCATAACTGGTGCAAGTTCAGATATAGGTATTGAGGTTATTAATAAATTTTTAGAAAATAATTTTAAAATTACTGCTCATATTAATCGAAATAAGAATATAAAAAAAAAATTTAAAAATAATGATAATATACAATTTATTACCTATGATTTTTCAAAAATTAATAAAACAGAAAATTTTATAAATAAAAATAAAAAACTTCTAAAAAAATTTGATATTTATGTAAATTTAATAGGTCTTAATAAACCCATGAATTTTTATAAAATAAATTCAAAACATTTATATGAACATATTAATTCCAACTATATTAGTAGTCTTTTTATAGCTAGAGAAATTCTTTTATCGACTGTAAAAAAAAAATGGGGAAGAATTTTATTTACCTCAAGCATAGGTACTAAGTTTGGAGGTGGAGAAAAAACTTTTTCTTATTCATTATCTAAATATTTAAATGAATTTATTCCCAGACATTTTAAAAATGCAGCAAAATATAATGTACTATCAAATTGTTTAAGAATTGGTGTCACAGACACAAAAATTCATAAAAATGTCAGGAATAAAAATATGTTAAAAAGAGCTCAATTGATACCTACCAAAACAATTTCAAAACCTATTGATATTGCTGAATATATATATTTTTTATGCAGTAATAAAAATAAGCAGATTACAAATAAAGTTTTAGATATATCTGGTGGAGAATAGGTAATTAGGATGATTATATAATTTAAGATTAATTAAGTAAGATGAAGCTTTTAGATATATTAGAAAAAAGAGAAAAATTTAAATTAGGAATAATTTTTTTTTTAATGCTACTATCAAGTGGTTTTGAAATATTGTCAATTGGTGCAATTATTCCTTTAATACAATCTTTAGTAAATATTGATGAAAATCAAATATTTGTTTTTGAGCATGTGTCTTATTTAGCTAAATATTTTTCTACAAGCTCAGAAACAGCAATAACAATTTTAGTTTTGATTTTTTTCGTTTCTAGAAATTTTTTTTTAGTTTTTTTAATTTGGTTTAAAGGTAAGTTTACAACAGATTTAAAAGCTAAATGGCAAGAAAAAACATTTAACCTTTATTTGCATCAAGATTATAGTTTTCATTTAAAGAATAATTCTTCATTTTTGATTAGAAATGTTTCTCAAGAAATAGCAGCATTAGTAAATTCATACTTAGGACCTCTTCTTGAGTTCTTTTTAAATATTTTTGTTTTATTAATTATTACTATTTTTCTGTTTAGTATTTATCCAGCTAATACGTTTTTTATTATTGTTTTTTTTGGATTTTTTGCAATTTTAATAAATCTTATATTAAAAAGAAGACTTTCGATGATTGGTGAGATTAGACAAAAAACTAATCTTAAAATGCTTCAGTATATGCAGGAAGGTTTTGAAAATATTGTAAATGTAAAAATGCTAAATGCTGAAAAATTTTTTTTAAATTTATTTAATCCACATAATTATCTTATGGCAAAATATGGAGTAAAAAGAGTAGTTTATGGCTCATTACCGAAACTACTTTTTGAAATATTATTTATTTCACTAATTGTCAGCTCTATTTTGTATGTATCTTTAAATGATAAGTCTCTAGCTGACTTATTTTCAAAGCTTTTAATTTTTTCAATTGCAGCACTGAGAATTATACCTGCACTAAATGCTATTTCTATTAATTATCAGAAAATACGATTTGGTAAACCAGCCTTAAATCTTATTCATAAAGAATTTAAAGATTTGAAATTTGAACATTCGTCAAATGATAAAATAAAAGTTAATTATGATGGAGATATTGAAATTAAAAATGTTACTTTTAAGCATCATAATTCAGATCATAAAATTTTTGAAAATTTAAGTTTTAAAATCTTTAAAAATAAAGTTAACGGTATAGTGGGTAGCAATGGATCAGGTAAAACAACAATTGTTAATATAATATGTGGATTATTAAAACCCGAGAACGGTTCGATTGAAATAAATAATGAGAATATTAATAAAAATTTGTATAGCTGGCAGAAAAGGATAGGTTTCATACCACAAAATATTTTTATGATAGACGATACAATTGAGTCAAATATTGCACTTGGTATAGACAAAAAAGATATCAATCAAAATAAAATTGAGGAAATAATGAATCAAACAGAATTAAACAAGGAATTTGACAGATTATACAAGATAGGAGAGCGTGGGAATTTATTGTCTGGTGGTCAAAAGCAAAAAATTGCTTTATCAAGAGCTCTTTATAAAGATTCTAAAATACTTATTTTTGATGAACCCACTAGTGCTTTGGATAATGAGTCTGAGATGAAATTTATAAATAAGTTTATTAAAGACACAAATAAAACAATAATTCTTATTTCTCACAAAGAGGAACCAATAAGATATTGTGATTTAATTTTAGAAATAAAAAACGGTAAAATCTTAAAAAAAACAATATAAAGTAATCATGAAAGTAGATAAAAAAATATCCTCAAAACGAAGTAATTGGAAGTTTGATAAAAATGTAGTTGAAAATTTTGATAGTCATATTAATCAATCAGTACCGTTTTATAAAATCTCACATGACTTAACAATTAAGTTATCTGATTTTTTTTTAAAAGAAAAAAGCACCTGTTATGATTTAGGCTGTTCAACTGGAAATTTGCTTAAAACTATTGAAAAAAAACATTCTCAAAAAAAAATAAATTTCTATGGTCTAGATCAATCAAAACATATGATAAAAGTTGCGAAAAAAGGAAAACATAATATTAATTTTTCAAATAAAAATTTAGAAAAGATTGAATTTAAAAAATCTGATATGATTGTCAGCCTATATACAATTCAATTTTTGCAACCGAAATTTAGGCAGCAGTTATTCAAAAAAATTTATAATTCTTTAAATTGGGGGGGAGCATTTATTTATTTTGAAAAAATAAGAGGTAATGATGCTAGGTTTCAAGATATATTAAATTTTTTATATTTTGATTTTAAACAGGAAAGTGGGCTTTCACCAGTAAACATACTTAATAAAGAAATATCTTTGAGAAGTGTTTTAGAGCCTTATACAATCAATGCAAACCTTGACTTTTTAAGAAGAGCAGGATTTAAAGATATAATGCCAATTGCTCAATATTTATGTTTTAAAGGTTTTTTAGCAATTAAATAAAATGAAAAAAACTTATTTTATAACAGGTGGAACAGGGTCTTTTGCAAAAAGATTTATTCAATATTTGCTCGAAAAGAAAATGGCTAAAAAAATAATTATTTTTAGTAGAGATGAATATAAGCAGTTTGTGATGAAAGAAGATGATCTAATTAAGAAAAATATTTCAATAATAAGATTTTTAATAGGCGATATAAGAGATAAGGATAGATTAAATTTTGCAGTCCAAGATAATATAGATGTAGTGATACATGCAGCGGCTATGAAACAAGTGCCAGCAACTGAGTACAATCCTTTCGAGGCAATAAAGACAAATATAATTGGCGCTCAAAATTTAATAGAAGTTTGTATAAAAAATAACATAAAAAAAGTCCTGGCTTTAAGCACTGATAAAGCAGCAGCCCCTATTAATCTTTATGGAGCAACAAAACTAACTTCAGATAAATTATTTACAAATGCAAATTATTTTAAAGGTAAAAAAAGATGTGAATTTTCTGTTGTAAGATATGGAAATGTTATGGGAAGTAGAGGCTCTGTAATACCATTATTTCTTAATCAAAAAAAAGAAAAAAAAATATTCACAATCACAGATAAAAATATGACTAGATTTAATATAACATTAAAAGAGTCAGTTGAATTTGTAATAAATAGTCTAAATAAAATGAAAGGAGGAGAAATTTTTGTTCCTAAAATCCCTTCATATAAAATTTTAGACTTATTAAAATCTATAAACCCTAAACCAAAATTTAAAATAGTAGGTATCAGACCTGGTGAAAAAATTCATGAGGAGCTGATTACAGAAAGTGACTCTTTAAATACTTTAGAATTGAAAAATTATTATATAATCTTACCTTCTTATAAAAAGAATATTAAAAAAAATAATAAACCATTTTCATATAATAGTAGAAATAACAAAGATTTCTTATCAATAAAATCATTACAAAAATTAATACAAAAAAATTTAAAAGATTTTTCAGTATAAATATTATGATAAGTTATGGTAAACAGAGTATTAGTCATAAAGATATTAAGAGCGTAACTAAAGTTCTCAAAGGTAACTTTTTAACTCAAGGTCCTTCAGTAAATAATTTTGAAAAAAGTTTGCAAAAATATTTTAAATGCAATAATGCTATTGCAGTATCAAGTGGCACAGCAGCCTTAAATTTAATTTCTAAGTTCTTAAAGTGGAAAAAAGATGATTTAATTGTTGTTTCTCCAATAACATTCTTGTCTTCTGCAAATTGTATTTTAGAAAGTAAAGCTAAACCTTATTTTATCGATATAAATATGAATGATTATTCTATTGATTTAGATATTTTAGAAAAAAAATTGAAGAAATTTAAAAAAAAAATAAAGGCAATCATTGTCACAGACTATGCAGGTCATCCTGCAGATTGGCAGAGATTATATAAATTAAAAAAAAAATATAATTTGATACTCATAAATGACAATTGTCATTCAATGGGCTCAACAATAAATAAAAATCAAGGATATGCATGTAAGTTTGCAGATTTTGTGTCCTTAAGTTTTCATCCAGTTAAAAATTTTACTACTGGCGAGGGTGGAGCAATATTGACCAACAATAATAAAATATCAAATATGTTAAAGTCGTTAAGATCTCATGGAGTTACTAGAAGTCCTGCATTATCAAAAAAATTTGGACCATGGTATTATGAAATGAGAGAGCTTGGTAATAATTATAGATTATCAGATATTCACGCTGCATTAGGGATATCACAAATAAAGCGATTAAATTTATTTGTTAAAAGAAGAAAAGTTATAGCAAGTTTTTATAATAAATTATTCTGTGATAGATCCAAATTTACCACCCCTACTATAAGAAAAAATAATGGACATTCTTTTCATCTTTATCCATTATTACTAAATTTAAATAAAATAAAAAAAAGTAAGAAAGAAATTTTTAAAGAGTTTTTAAAAAATAATATCAGACTTCAAGTTCATTATATTCCAGTAAACTCACAACCCTTTTATAAAAAATTAATTCCCTTGAACAAAAAAAAATACAAGAACTCCTTTAATTTTTATGAAAGACAAATTTCAATGCCAATTTATTTTGATCTAACAGATACTCAATTAAAATATATTAAAAAAGTATGTAAAAAAGTTTTTAATATTTAATGGAAAATTTTTTTGATTTAATTTTTAATAATAATTGTGATATTGATGGAGGTTTAAGAAGAAAAAAAATATTTAAAAAGTCATCAAAAAATAAGCCGCTCATTTCGATAATTACTGTCGTTTATAATAATGAAACATATTTGCAAGAATGCTTTGACAGTGTCCATAATCAGAATTTTCAAAATTTTGAACATATTGTTATAGACGGAGGTTCAACTGACGAGACATTAAATATAGTAAAAGAAAACAACGATAAAATAGACTACTGGTGTTCAAAGAAAGATAGAGGAATTTATGATGCATTTAATATTGGAATGACACTTGCTAGAGGTGATATTATATGTTTTGTAAATTCTGATGATAAGTTTTATAGCGAAAAAACTCTAGATTATGTAATTGAAGCTTTTAAAAATAACAAAATTGATTTCTTATTTGGACCGGTAAAAAAACATTGGGCTGTATTGAGTGGTTATAAGCCATGGAAAATTCACTTTAGTTGGGGATTTTATACAAGTCATTCGACTGGTTTTTTTATAAAAAGAGAATCTGCAAAAAAGGTTGGCTTTTATAATCTAAAATATAAATATTCATCAGATTATGATTATTTTTATAGAATGATAGTTAAACACAAACTTAAAGGAGTCGGCATAAATAAGAATAACATATTTGGTATATTTAGGAGAGGTGGATACTCAAGTACAATAAGATTTATAGATCATTTTAAGGAAGAAATTCAAATCCGAATTGATAATAAACAAAATAAACTTTTGATTCTTATCATAATTATTTACAAATCTTTAAAAAACATTAGTAGAATCTTAAAAGACTTAAAATGAAAATATTAATTACAGGAACTGCAGGATTTATAGGATTTAATTTAGCTAATTATTTCTTAGAAAAAGGTATTACAGTTTATGGAATAGATAATTTTGACAGATATTATTCTATTAAAGTAAAAAAAGAACGAATTAAAATACTAAACAAAAAAAAAAATTTTTTTTTTAAAAAAATAGATATCTCAAAATTTACAATTTTAAATAAATATATAAAAAAAAAACCAATTGATATAATTATTCATTTAGCAGCTCAAGCTGGAGTAAGATATTCGTTAGTAAATCCAAATAAATATTTAGATACAAATTTAAGTGGATTTACAAATTTAATAAAAGCTATAGAAAAAAAAAATATAAAAAAATTTTTATATGCATCATCTAGTTCGGTATATGGTGACAGTAAAAAATTTCCTTTGAAGGAAAATGATAAATTACAACCAAAAAATATTTATGGTTTATCAAAAAAAATTAATGAAGAATTAGCTTTACAATATAGCAAAATTTATAAAACCAGGTTTATAGGTCTAAGATTTTTTACAATTTACGGTGAGTGGGGAAGGCCAGATATGTTTATAATGAAATTATTTAAGTCATCTGTCCTTAAAAAAAGCTTTTATTTGAATAATTATGGCAATCATAAAAGAGATTTTACATACATTGGCGATGTAGTAAAAATAATAGAAATATTAATTAAAAAAAAAACTGATAATCACAGAATTTTCAATATTTGTTCAAACAAACCTATAAACATTTATAATATTGTTAAAAAGTTTCGTAAAAATAATTATCTAAATTTAAAATTAATTCAGTTAAATAAAGCAGATGTTCTTAAAACACATGGAGATAATTCTGAAATTAAGAAATTTACTAAATTTAATAAATTTTCAAAGTTTAATAAAAGATTTTTGCAAGTTTTAGAATGGTATAAAAAAAATAAAGTTGAAAAATTATAACAAAAGAAATTATATTGAAAAAAAAATTAATTTTTGGAGCATCTGGATTAGTTGGAAATTCTTTACATGATTACATCGGAAAAAATAAAAACTACATTTTTTTTTCTAATAAAGACGCTAATTTTATTAAGATTGATTTAAACAAAAAAATTCCTCAGAAATATTTAGAAAAAAAAAAAATAGACATTTTCTTTTTTTCTTCGCCGTATTTTATCAATAAAAATCAGAAAATGTCTGTAATTAAAAAAGAGTACGGATGGTTAAAAAAAGTAATTAATTCATTCAATATTAATAAATTTATATATTTATCTTCGCCAAGTATTTTCTATAAAAAGAGCTCAATTGGAAAAATCAAAAAATCATGTGAAAAACTAATTCTCAAAAGTAACATAAAATACTATCAAATTTGGCGTCCATATAATTTAGTCGGCAAAAATAAGTATTTATCTGATCATTTTCACAATACTGCATTAAAAGAAATTTTTTTTAAAAAAAAAACTTCTTATAAATTTTATGGAAGTTTAGGCGACATTAGAGGCTATAGTGATGTCGATGATTTTATTAGAGTTTTACATCGACATTATAAAAAAAATAAAAGTTTTATCATGAATTACGGAAATAAGGATGAAATTACAACCTCAGAAGTTATTAAACTATATATTAATGTTTTGAAAAAAAAGGAAAACAGAATATTTTATCCCATTTTTAAAAATAAAAAAAGCAACAGAAGTATTGTTAAAAAAACAAGAAATTCGATTTTTAGCAAAAAATCTTCTAAGAAAGTATTAAATAAATATTTAAAAATAATATTAAATGAAAAAAAAATGTAAAGTTTGTAATAAAAATTTTTTAGATAAATTAAATTTAGGTAACCATCCATGTGCCGACACATTTTTAAAAAATAAAAATCATGCAATTAAATTAAAAAGGTATCCATTAGTTGTCGGGTATTGTAAATGTTCACATCTCACATCTCTACATAAAGTACCAGAGAAAGAAAGATATGAAAAATATGAATATTCTTATACATCAGATAACTCTCCAGTTTCTAGACTTCATTTTAAAAAAATAGCTAAAAGAATTATTAAATATTTTCATATCAAGCCAAATTCCTTTGTAGTCGAGGCAGGTAGCAACGATGGGACATTTTTAAAAGAAATAAAAAATTTTTCAAAATCTAAAGTTTTAGGTGTAGATCCCTCTAAAAATATATCCAATATCGCAAGTAAAAAAAAATTAGATACTTTTTTAGGATACTTCAATTTTAATAATTCAAAATTAATTAGAAATAAATATGGGAAAGCTGACATTATTTATGGAGCAAATGTATTTAATCACGTAGATAACAATTTAGACTTTCTAGAAGGAGCAAACCATTTACTAAGTGATAATGGTGTTTTAGTTTTAGAAGTTCCAGATTTAAATTCATTAATTTCAAAAGTTGGATTTGATACCATTTATCACGAGCATAGGCATTACTACTCAGAAAAATCTTTAAATAAAATACTGAAGCAAAAAAAATTTTATATTTTTAAAATTGAAAAAATAAGTTATATGGCTGGTTCAATTCGAGTATTTGCTAAAAAAAATAAAAATAAATTTAAAAAAAATTTTACATCTGTAAGTTTATCAGATTTTAAAGTTTTTAAGAAAAAAATAAAATATGTATCCCAAGAAATAGTTAGCTTTGTTAAAGATAAAAATCTAAATAAAATAAAAGTATTTGGTTTAGGAGCAGCCACGAAAGGTAATACTCTATTAAATTATTGTAAATTTACAGAAAAAAATATTAGTTATATTCTTGATAAATCGAAATTGAAAATAAATAAACATACCCCAGGGTCAGGCATAAAAATTGTAGATGAAAATAAATTTAAAAATATTGAATCAATCTTAATATTACCTTGGAATATTACAAA
>MDTB01230197.1_pt1 | contig 18871 bp, 20 predicted proteins | sample 811161 | NCBI WGS metagenome assembly MDTB01 (sample SAMN05326650, study PRJNA326480) | marine metagenome | isolation source: seawater | place: Mediterranean Sea | collected 2009
GGAAGAAAACCATCTGCGTCAACTGCGACTGGAAATTTAAATAAACATCTTGCGCAACAAAAAGAAATATTAGAAAAGGTGGTTGGAAAGTTTGATTAATGTCTGAAAAAATTTTAGTTCCTGCTTTAGGTGAGTCAGTATCAGAGGCTACAGTATCTAAATGGCTTAAAAACAAAGGTGAGAAGGTGGCTGTTGATGAACCTTTAGTTGAATTAGAAACTGATAAAGTTAATATTGAAGTGCCTTCCCCGTCCAATGGAACTCTAGAGGATATAAATGTAAATGAAGGTCAAACGGTTAGTGTTGGAGCAATACTTGGATCAGTAGGAAAAGCTGTTATTTCAAAAGATATTTTAACAGATAAAGAAAAAGTATATTCACCACCAAATAAAAAAGAAAAAATTAAAAAAGAGCCTTCGCCTAAACCTAAACAACAATCGAAAGTAGAACCTTTAGTATTGCAGACAGAAGAAATACAAGAGGAAATTAAGCCACTAGTTTTAGAAAAAGAAGCACCAAAATTAAAAAAAGAAACACCTTTGGTTTTAAATAATTTTCACAACGAAAAGAAAACTTTCTCACCGTCAGCAAGAAAAATGGCAGCAGAGTCAAATATAAATATCGAAGAACTGCAAGGGACTGGAAAAAATGGTGTAATATTAAAAGAGGATGTCATGAGTTTAATGGGTGTTAATCCTCCTCCTTCTAAACGTAAAATCGCCCATGGTTTAGAAGAAAGAATTAAGATGACAAGATTGAGGATGACAATCGCCAAGAGGTTAAAAGAGGCACAAGAAAATGCTGCAATGCTCACAACTTTTAATGAAGTTGATATGCATGAAGTTATTTCTATGAAGAATGCTTACAAAGAAGACTTTCAAAAAAAATACTCAGTAAAATTGGGTTTTATGTCTTTTTTTGTAAAAGCTTGTGTTATAGGACTAAAAAATTATCCTGCAGTTAATGCTGAAATACAGAATGATGAAATAGTTTATAAAAATTACTACAATATTAGTATAGCAGTGGGCACAGACCGTGGTTTAGTGGTACCAGTCTTAAGGAGCACGGACGAAATGTCTTTCGCATCAATTGAAAAAAATATTTCATTATTAGGTCAAAAAGCAAAAAATGGAAAAATTACAATTGAGGATCTTCAAGGAGGAACTTTTACAATTAGCAATGGTGGAATCTATGGCTCAATGCTCTCTACCCCTATACTTAATCCTCCACAATCTGCAGTTCTAGGAATGCATAACATTATAGAAAGACCCGTTGTAAAAGATGGAACCGTAACCATAAGACCGATGATGTACTTAGCTTTATCTTATGACCATAGAATAATTGATGGAAAAGAAGCAGTATCTTTTTTAAAAACTATAAAAGAAAGTTTAGAACAACCTAAAAGATTATTTTTAAATTTGTAAAATGGAAAAAAATTTTGACGTTATAGTCATAGGCGGTGGACCAGGGGGATATGTTTGCGCAATTAGATCAGCACAATTAGGCCTCAAAACTGCGTGCATAGAATCAAGAGGAACACTAGGAGGAACTTGTTTAAATGTTGGATGTATACCATCAAAAAGCTTGTTAAATTTATCAGATAATTACCGTAAAGCTAAAAAAGATTTTAGCAATCAAGGAATCGAGATAAGTAATTTAAAACTTAATATTAAAAAAATGATGCTATCTAAAGATAAATCAGTTCAAATTTTAACCAAAGGAGTCGAGTTTTTATTTAAAAAAAACAAGGTAACATATATAAAAGGAAGGGGAGAAATTTTTTCACAAAATGATATTACAGTCCACGAAGGAGAAAAAAAAACAAATTACAAAGCAAAAAATATTGTTATTGCCACAGGATCTCACCCAACTTCATTACCTGGGGTTAAAATAGATGAAAAAAATATAATCTCTTCGACTGGAGCTTTATCTCTACCAGAAGTTCCTAACGAACTTGTGGTAATTGGAGGTGGATATATTGGTTTAGAGATGGGTTCTGTTTGGTCTAGACTTGGTTCAAAAGTAACTGTAATAGAATATTTAGACCATATTACGCCTGGAATGGACAGAGAAATATCTAACGAATTTCAAAAAATTCTAAAAAAACAAGGCATCAACTTTAAACTTAACCACAAAGTGGATTCAGTTAAAATTGAAAAAAATAAAATTGTTTTAGTTGCTACAAACAATAAAACATCAGAAAAAGAAAAAGTGTATTGCGATAAAGTCCTAGTCTCAGTTGGAAGAAAACCTTACACCACAGGTTTAAATCTTCAAAAGATTGGAATAAAAAGTGACAATAAAGGTGTCATAGAAGTGAATGATAAATTACAAACATCAATAGAAAATATTTATGCAATAGGAGATGTAATCAAAGGTCCGATGCTTGCTCATAAAGCTGAGGAGGAAGGCATAGCAGTTGCCGAAATACTAGCTGGTCAAGCTGGTCACGTTAATTATGACGTAATTCCTGGCGTAATTTATACTTCTCCAGAGGTTGCCTCAGTAGGAAAAACAGAGGAACAATTAAAAAGTTTAAACATAACTTACAAAGTTGGTAAATTTCCTTTTCTTGCAAATTCAAGAGCAAAAGTAAATAATGAAACAGATGGATTCGTAAAAGTGCTTGCAGATTCAAAAACTGATAAGGTTTTAGGAGTGCATATTATAGGACCTCATAGTGGTGATATGATAGCTGAAATGGCCTTGGGAATGGAGTTCGGAGCTAGTGCTGAAGATATAGCTAGAACTTGCCACGCTCACCCTACACACACTGAGGCCATTAAAGAAGCAGCGCTAGCTGTTGATAAAAGATCAATTCATTTTTAATTGACATAATATCAATTAAAATCTCATCATGAAAGTTCCAGTGTTATTGCCAAAAATTTTTAATTATCCTCTTACTTATAATTCTACTTTAGAAAAACTTAAACCAGGAGATGTCATAGAGGTACCTTTTGGATCTAGAAAAGAGATCGGGGTAGTATGGAATGATATTCAAAATACTGATAAAAAAATTAAATTAAAAAATATTAACAAAAAAATAATAAATTTCTCAATTAATAAAAAATTGATTCAATTTATTGAATGGTTTTCCACATATAATATGGCATCTAAAGGAATGGTTTTAAAAATGTGTTTAGGCAATACTAAAAATCTTACTAAAATTGAAAAAGAAAATTTCTCACATGGCAACTTTAAAAAAAAAAAATATTTCTTAAACAAAGAACAGAAGTTAGCATTAAAAGATCTAAGTAAATTTGGAGAAAAATATAATGTTACAGTTTTACAAGGAGTTACGGGTTCAGGAAAAACACTAGTCTATTTTGAGCGCATTAAGCAAATATTAAGTCAACAAAAACAAGTTTTAGTTTTATTACCTGAAATATTTTTAACGAACCAATTTGAAGAAAGATTTACAAATTTTTTTGGATTAAAACCAGCAATATGGCATTCAAAAATAACTCCAAAAAATAAAAGAAAAATATGGCAGGGAGTTAATAAAAATCAAGTTAACCTTGTAATAGGAGCAAGATCATCTTTATTTTTACCTTTTAAAAAACTCGGTCTTATAATAGTGGATGAAGAACACGATCCCTCTTATAAGCAAGATGAAGGATTAATTTATAATGCAAGAGATATGGCGATTACAAGAGCTTCAATAGAATCAGTCCCAATAATTTTAGTGACATCTATTCCTTCTTTAGAAACATTTAATCACATTAAAAATAAAAAATATAATCATATTAAAATTTACAAAAGGTACAAAAATTTTCCACTACCAGAAACAAAGATAGTTAATTTAAATTTTAAAAAGTTAAAAAATACCTACATAACTGACGATACACTTAATATAGTGAATCAATATTTAAATAATAAAGAACAAATTTTATTTTTTTTAAATAGGAGGGGGTATGCACCCTTTTTAATTTGTAAAGAATGTGGATACAAATATTCTTGTTCAAATTGCTCAATTTATTTGACGTATCACAAATCTATTAAAATGCTTGTTTGTCATCATTGTGGAGAAAAAAAAAATATCGATAAAAAGTGCAACAAGACAGAAGAAAATTGTAATTTCAGAATGTATGGTCCTGGAGTTGAAAAAATTTATGAGGAATTAAAAGAAAAATTTCCAAAAAAAAATATTAAGATTTTTTCAAGCGATTATCTAAGCAAAATTAAAGAAAATAAGAATATTTTTGATAAAATAAAAAAAAATGAAATTGATATTTTAATTGGAACTCAAATGATCTCTAAGGGGTTCAATTTTCCAAAGTTAAATTGCATTGTTGTAGTTGATGCAGATTTTTCAGGAAAAGGATATGATCTAAGAACAACTGAAAAAAATATTCAACTTTATAATCAATTAAGTGGTAGAGCAGGAAGATTTTCATCAAAATCAATTATAATTTATCAAACTATAACTCCGTCCCACGAGACTCTGAAAGAATTAATACAAAATGATCCTGAAAAATTTCTTGAAAACGAGTTAGTTTCAAGAAAGAAAAATAATTTACCACCCTTTAAAAGATTAATAGCTATTATTATATCTTCATCTTTTAGAGAGCTTAGTTTAATGGGTGCGAGAGAAATTAAGAAAAAAATAAAAGCAATTGAAGATTTAGAAGTTCTGGGACCGGTAGACTCTCCAATATTAAGATTGAAAAACAAATACAGAACTAGACTTCTACTAAGATCAAAAAATGCTATATTTATGCAAAAAAAACTCTTTAAAATTTTAAATAAATTGAAGATTTCATCAAAAATTAAACTTACAGTTGATGTTGATCCAATAAACTTTACTTAAGAGTGACTATAGTGTCTTGAAGGAGATAATTTCATATGATACCAAATTCATCAATTCTTAACTAATAATCGTTTATAGGACAAACAGTGAATTCGAATAAATCTTTTTCTACCGAAACTTCTGAAAGGTATGCCCTTGCTCTTTTTGAATTGGCTAATGAAAATTCTGAACTTGAAAAAGTTGAGAATAACATCAAAGAATTGTTGAGAATTTACGAAATAAACGAAGAATTGGAAAATTTCATAAAGAACCCAACCCACCCAATTGTAAGTCAATTACAAGTTATACAAAAAATTTCTAAAACAATGAATTTTCCTAAAACATTAAATAATTTTTTATCAATTCTAGTAACTAAAAGAAGAATATTTTTTTTGAAAAAGATAATAAAAAGCTTTCTGAAACTATCTTCCCAAAAAAAAGGTGAGCTAACTGCATCTTTAATTTCCCCAAAGGATCTATCTGAAGATGAAATAAAAAATATTAGCTTAGAATTGTCTAAATCTACAGGGACACCTATTAGTTTTAATCATAGTGTAGATAAAGATTTAATAGGAGGAGTAAAGATTCAAATAGGAAGTTTAATGATTGATACTTCAATTAAAAATAAATTAAAAAAATATGAACAACTAATGTTAGAAAGTTAAAAATGCAAATAAATCCATCAGAAGTAACTAAATTATTAAAAGAACAAATAAAAAATTTTGGTGAAAAAGCTGAAGTATCTGAAATAGGAAAAGTTCTGTCAGTTGGTGACGGTATAGCGAGAGTTTATGGACTCGATAATGTTCAGGCAGGCGAAATGGTAGAATTTGATGATGGCTCAAAAGGTATGGCTCTAAATTTGGAAAACGATAATGTAGGAGTAGTAATATTTGGCGATGATAGAAAAATTAAAGAGGGAGATACAGTAAAAAGAACTAATTCTATAGTAGACGCTCCAGTTGGAAAAGAATTGTTAGGTAGAGTAGTAGACGGTCTTGGTAATCCAATAGATGGCAAGGGAAATCTTTCAAACAAAATTCAAAGAAAAAGAGTTGAAGTAAAAGCTCCAGGAATTATTCCAAGACAATCAGTTAATGAACCCATGCAAACAGGTCTGAAGGCTATTGACAGTTTAATTCCTGTGGGTAGAGGTCAAAGAGAATTGATTATAGGAGACAGACAAACCGGAAAAACTGCGGTTGCCATAGATACAATTATTAATCAAAAGCAAGTTAACGAGTCTGAAGACGAAAAGAAAAAGTTATATTGTGTTTATGTAGCAATAGGACAAAAACGTTCAACGGTAGCTCAGATAGTAAAGACCTTAGAGGATGCCGGAGCCATGAAATACACTACCGTAGTGTCTGCGACAGCCTCTGATGCAGCGCCTCTTCAATTTTTAGCTCCTTATACGGGATGTACAATAGGAGAGTATTTTAGGGACAATGGAATGCATGCTCTTATAATTTATGATGATCTCTCAAAACAAGCTGTAGCTTATAGACAAATGTCTTTATTATTAAGAAGACCACCTGGAAGAGAAGCTTATCCTGGCGATGTATTTTATTTGCATAGCAGATTGCTTGAAAGAGCCTCTAAGTTGAGCGATGAAAAGGGAGGCGGATCTTTAACCGCTTTACCCATAATTGAAACACAGGCAGGAGATGTATCTGCTTATATACCAACGAATGTAATTTCTATTACCGATGGCCAAATTTTTTTAGAAACTGAATTATTCAACCAAGGTATTCGTCCTGCAGTTAATGTTGGACTCTCAGTTTCAAGAGTAGGTTCAGCAGCTCAAATAAAGGCTATGAAAAAAGTTGCAGGATCAATTAAGTTAGAGTTAGCTCAATATCGTGAGATGGCAGCATTTGCTCAGTTTGGCTCAGATCTTGATGCCTCTACTCAACAATTATTAAACAGAGGATCGAAGTTGACTGAACTTCTAAAGCAAGATCAGTATTCACCTCTAACTGTTGCAGAACAAGTAGTTTCTGTATTTTCTGGAGTAAGAGGCTATTTAGACGATATAGATTTAAATAAGATAAAATCATTTGAAACAAACCTAATCGAAAAGGTTAAAAATGAGAAACCTGAAATTTTGGAAAGGATACAATCTTCAGGTAAATTGGAGGAAAGTACTGAGAAATCTTTGATAGAAATTATTGAAAAATATAAAAATACAAAAAAATAATGCCAAGTTTAGATGATTTAAAAAAAAGAATAAAAAGTGTTAAGTCTACACAAAAAATAACTAAGGCCATGAAAATGGTAGCAGCAGCAAAACTTAAAAAAGCCCAAGACAGCGCTGAGAAAGGAAGGCCTTACAGTGAAAAAATGCAAAATATCATTTTGAATCTGACGAAGTCTGTAAGCGACCCTGAAAATGCTCCAAAACTTTTAGTTGGAACTGGCAATGACAAAGTTCATTTGTGTGTCGTTATGACAGCTGACAGGGGGCTATGTGGCGGATTTAATTCCAATATTTGTAAATTAGCTAAAATTCATTTTAAAAATATCTTAAAAGATGGAAAAAAACTTCAAATTATTACTGTTGGCTCAAAAGGTTTAGATCAACTAAAGAGAGAATACGATAATTATATAATTGAAAAAATAACTTTTAAAGATAGAAAAAAGATAACTTTTAAAGAAGCCGAAGAAGTAGCCAAATTAATTTTAGGACTTTTTAATGACAATAAATTCGATAAATGTATCTTGTTCTTTAATAATTTTAAAAACGTTATAACTCAAATTCCGCAGGCCCAACAAATTATTCCTGTGGAAAAAACAAAACACGAAGAGGAAAATAAAGATAATTTTTATGAATTTGAACCAGACGAAGATGAAATATTGGAAGACTTGTTACCAAAAAATATTTCAACACAGGTATTTAAAGCTTTTTTAGAAAATGCAGCAAGCGAACAAGGTTCAAGAATGACAGCTATGGATAATGCAACAAGAAACGCAGGAGATTTAGTAGACAAACTTACGATAAATTATAATAGAAGCAGACAAGCTTCTATTACTAAAGAGTTAATTGAAATTATATCAGGGGCAGAAAGTTTATAAAAAATTATGAGTAAAAACGGAAAAATAACACAAGTTATAGGAGCTGTAGTGGACGTAAGTTTTGAAGGTGAGTTACCAGAAATATATACAGCTTTAGAGGCTAAAAATGACGGAAACAAACTTATCTTGGAAGTAGCTCAACACTTAGGGGAGAGCGGAGTAAGAACTATAGCTATGGACTCTACTGAAGGACTTAAAAGAGGAGACCTAGTTACAAATACTGGAAATCCTATTAGTGTTCCGGTTGGACCAGAGACCTTAGGAAGAATAATAAATGTAATCGGCGATCCTATAGATGAAAAAGGCGAAGTTAAGACTAAAGAAAAATGGCCGATTCATAGGCAAGCTCCAAAATTTACTGATCAATCTACAGATACAGAAATTTTAGTTACAGGAATAAAAGTAATTGACTTGCTTGCGCCTTACGCAAAAGGAGGAAAAATAGGTTTATTTGGTGGGGCGGGAGTAGGAAAAACAGTTTGTATTATGGAACTTATAAACAATATTGCCAAGGCTCATGGAGGCTTCTCTGTTTTTGCTGGTGTTGGAGAACGTACAAGGGAAGGCAATGACCTTTATCATGAGATGATAGAGTCTGGCGTTATAAAAAAAGAGGGCAAGGGATCAAAAGCAGCTTTAGTATACGGTCAAATGAATGAACCTCCAGGTGCAAGAGCAAGAGTGGCATTAACAGGATTAACTGTAGCTGAGTATTTTAGGGACAAAGAAGGTCAAGACGTTCTTTTCTTTATTGATAATATTTTTAGATTTACTCAAGCTGGTTCAGAGGTTTCAGCACTATTAGGTAGAATTCCTTCAGCTGTAGGTTATCAACCAACTTTAGCAACAGATATGGGAAATTTACAAGAAAGAATTACATCTACAGGCAAGGGATCAATAACATCAGTGCAGGCAATTTATGTGCCAGCAGACGATTTAACAGACCCTGCTCCAGCAACTTCTTTTTCCCATTTAGATGCGACCACAGTTCTCTCTAGACAAATTGCTGAACTTGGAATTTATCCTGCTGTAGATCCATTAGACTCCACCTCAAGAATATTAGATCCAAGAGTAGTAGGTGATGAGCACTATAGAGTGGCAAGAGAAGTACAAAAAATTCTACAAGCTTATAAATCATTACAAGATATTATAGCTATATTGGGTATGGATGAATTATCTGAAGAGGACAAACTCACAGTGGCAAGAGCAAGAAAAATACAAAGATTTTTATCTCAGCCATTTTTTGTAGCTGAGGTTTTTACCGGTTCACCAGGGAAACTTGTTGATCTTGAGTCAACAATTAAGGGCTTTGATTCTATTTGTAAGGGAGAATATGATCATCTTCCAGAAGCTGCTTTTTATATGGTAGGATCTATTGAAGAAGTGATTGAAAAAGCAGATAAAATTAAAAAAGAAACAAAAGTTGCCTAATGTCTGAAAATTTTAATTTGGAAATAATAACACCGGAAAAATTAATCTTTCAGTCCGAGGCTAACCAAGTAACAATACCTTCTTTTGAAGGTCTTATGAGTATATTAAAAGATCATGTGTCTCTAGTTACATTTTTAAGACCAGGTTTTATCAAGGCTATCTCAACTAATGGAGAGGAAAAATTTTTTGTAGAAGAGGGAACAGTTGAATTAAATAATAATAATTTATTAATTCTTTCATCTTCGGTAAAAAATTTGAAAAAAATGTCAAAGAAAGAAATTGACGAAATGATTCAAAGTGCAGAAAAAGCAAACAGCAAAGAGGGAATAAGAGACAAAGAAAAATATATTTTATCTCATAAAATAGAATCCCTAAAAGAAATTACCTAGTAAATTTACAAAGCTCTTTCACTAATTTTTTGTAAATATCTCTCTTAAAATCTACAATTACGTCTGGTAATTTACTTATTTCAAGCCATTTCCATTCAATAAATTCTGGTTTTTCTGTTTTTAAATTTATTTCATTATCAGATCCTAAAAACCTTACAAAAAACCATTTTTGTTTTTGACCTCTATACTTACCCTTCCAAATAATTCCTAAAAGATTTTCTGGTAATTCGTACTCTAGCCAATAATCTAATTCCTTTAAAATTTTTATGCTTTTTATACTAGTTTCTTCTTCCAATTCTCTCCTCATTGCTTGTATCAAAGTTTCTCCAGAGTTGACACCTCCTTGAGGCATTTGCCATTTATCGACAGGATTATCTTTTCTTTTTGCAACAAAAACTTTATTTTTTGAATTCAATACTACTACACCCACTCCAGTCCTCAGCGGTAGAGACACGTCACGCATAAATTAGGATACAAATAAATTAATAGCGTAATTTAATTGATTATCTGTTTTGGTATTAATTTTAAAATCATCTTCAGTCTCTTCTACAAAAATATCTGGTATGACACCAACATCTGAAATAGACTTTCCAGATGGGAGATAGTATTTTGAAATAGTTAATCTCATTCCCCCACCATTTTTTAAAGGTATTATTGATTGAACAGAACCTTTACCGTAAGTATTTTCTCCTAAAATAATTGCTCTTTTATGATCTTTCAAAGCTCCAGCAAATATCTCTGAAGCCGAAGCAGAACCGCCATTAATTATAACAATAATTGGCTTTCCATTAATGCCGTCACCTTTTTTTGCAAAGAATTTTCGTGTTTCAATTAATTTTCTTCCTTTAGTCGAAACTATTTCCCCACTATCAAGAAAAAAGTCAGTTATATTTATAGCTTGAGTGAGCAAACCTCCTGGATTATTTCTTAAGTCAACTATATAACCAATAGGGTTTTGATTTTTTTCAAATTTTTTTATTTTTTCAAAGAGTTGTTTGTCACTATTTTCATTGAATGACTTTATCTTTAAATAGGCTATTTTTTTTTTATTATCAATTATTTTTGCATCTATAGATCTCACTTCGATTATTTTTCTTATTATCTTAAATTCCAAAGCTTTTTTTTCTCCTTTTCGTCTTACAGTTAAATTTATTTCAGAACCAACTGGCCCCCGCATCAATTTAACCGCTTCCATTAGAGACTTACCTTGAACCTGCTCGCTATTAATTTTAACAATGTAGTCTCCTGCTTTAATACCAGCCTCAGCAGCAGGAGTATTATCAATAGGAGATATTACTTTAATTACACCTGCCTCCATGCCTACTTCTATTCCCAACCCTCCAAATTCACCTTTCGTGTCTGTCTGCATATCTTTAAACAGGTCCGGACTCATGTAAGCAGAATAAGGATCCAGTGATTGAAGCACTCCGTTAATTGCAGAGTCCATTACTTCTGACTGATTTATTTCATCGACATATTCGTCTTGAACCTTTTCTAAAACTTCAGTAAATAAATCTATCTTTTTGTAAAATTCATCTGTATTTTTAGAAAAAGAATTACTCAATATAGTAAAATAAAAAATTAAAACATAAAAAATTTTTTTCATAACATTACCTTTCCCTTTGGCAGTGGTTCAGACCACATTTTTTCTAAATCATAAAACTTTCTTTTTTCCGGATGAAATAGATGAACAATTATATCTATTGCATCAACTAATTTCCAGTCTTTACTATCCCTTCCTTCGATGCGACAATCATTCCATCCATTATTTTTTAGTTCTGAAACTAATATTTCGGACAAAGATTGTAGATGCCTAGAAGATGTGCCTGAGGCTATTATCATGTAATAAGCTATGTAAGAATGTCTTTTTAAATCAATTGATATTACGTTGCTTGCTTTATTTTTGTTTAATGTTTTTTCTATTATTTTTTTTATTTTAGATACTTCCATTAATTATATTTTTTCTTATAATATTTTCTAAGTATAGTCGAGGATATATCTATTTTTTTATTTTTAATAAAGATAATATGTCTATTTCCAGTGTATTTAGCTGTGGCAGATTTTCTAGCCTTTTGATCAAATCCTTTCCTAGAAAAAACAACAAGCTCACAAAATTGTAATATTTTTTTCCAATTCAGCCATTTATGGAAGTTAACAAGGTTATCGGAACCTATTATTAGAAATATTTTTTTTTTATTATTTCTCACTTTTAAATACTTTATTAATTTTATGGTTCGAGAAGATCTAATTTTGTTATCTAAGTATTTTAATTTAATTTTTTTATTTTTTTTTAAAATAATTTTACATTTTTTTATTCTTTCATCTAGCGATAGAAAAGGTTTTCTTTTAAATGGATTTTGCTTTGTTATTATCCAGTATATTTTCTTTAATTTTAGTTTTTTTAAACTTATTTCAGAAATTTTTAAATGGCCTACATGTGGAGGGTCAAAGCTGCCTCCTAATATCCCAATCGAACTTCTATATTTTCCTCTCATTCTTATCTTCTTATAATTCCTTTTCCAGTAACTATATATTTATAAGACGTAAGCTGATTTATTCCCACCGGACCTCTAGGAGGAAGCTTGTTTGTAGAAATACCGATTTCTCCTCCAAAACCAAATTCTCCTCCATCTGCAAATTGCGTGGAAACATTTTGCATTGCTATCGCACTGTTTACTTCGTTAAAAAATATTTTAGCCGTTTTTTTATCATGAGTAATGATACTGTCAGTATGCATAGTTCCATATTTTAAAATATGTGATGTTGCTTCATGAACATTTTTAACAGTTTTGATTGATAATATTGAATCTAAATATTCAGTCCTCCAATCTTTTTCTTTTGCCATTTTCAGTTTATTATTAAAAAGTTTGTTTATTTTTCCGTCTACTCTAACTTCGCAGCCAGAATTAATTAAAGAATTAATAATAGGTTTAGCAAAAGTTTTTAAAAGTTTTTTATTAATTAACAGCGTCTCCAAAGCCCCACATATGCTTGTTCTCCTCATTTTAGCATTTAGTATTATTTTATTTGCAATACTAAAATTTGAAGCTTTGTCCAAATAAATGTGGCAAATACCTTCTAGATGTCCAATTGTGTGTACCTTTGAAAATTTTTGAACTTTTTTAACTAAATTCTTCCCGCCTCTAGGAACAATAACGTCTATAAAATTACTCATTCCTGAAAGTAAATAATTAACAATTTTTCTATCTTTTCTATCGATAAACTGAACACAGTTTTTGTCTACATTGTTTTTTGTTAGAGCCTTTCTGAATAAATCTGATAATATCTTATTAGTATGAAAAGCTTCTGAACCTCCCCTAAGAATTACACAATTCCCTGACTTAAGACACAAGGACGCAACATCTGAGGTTACATTAGGTCTACTTTCATAAATTATACCTATCACACCAATAGGTGTTGATATTTTTTTTATACTTAACTTATTAGGTCTTTTCCATTTTTCTAAAACTTTACCAACTGGATTTTTATAATTTGCTATCTCATTTATTGATTTTCTTATGACATTAATTCTATTTTCGTTAAGGACAAGTCTATCTATTAAATGTTTTCTTTTTGCTTTTTTTACATCTTTCAGATTAGCCTTAATTATTAACTTCATATTTTTGAAAAGACTTTTATTATAATCCTCTAGAACAGATTTTATTTTTTTATGCTCTGTATTTTTTAATTTTTTAAAAGCTTTTCTCGAATTACTACCAATTTTTTTTAAATAGTTCATTTTATAATTTTACCATATCGTCTTTATGAATTACTTCAGATTTACTTGAGTAACCTAAAATATTATCTATCTCTTTGCTATGTTTACCTTTAATTTTGATTATTTCTTGTGAGGTAAAAGATGAAAGACCACGGGCTAGATTGTTTTCTTTTTCATCTACTATTAATATATTTTCACCTTTTTTAAATTCTCCAGTAACTTTTTTAATACCTGCGGCTAGTAAACTTTTTCCTTTTATTAATGCTCTAGCAGCCCCTTCATCTACATAAATTTTTCCTGAAGAACTCAAAGAACTAATTATCCATTTTTTTCTTGCGTCCAAATTAGATATTTTTGGAATAAAACAAGTATAAGTTTTATTTATTAACATATTTTTAATTGGATTATTTTTTTTCCCATTAGCGATAAACATATGGCAACCCGCATTAATACAAATCTTAGCAGCATCTAATTTAGTAACCATTCCTCCTGAGCCATAATTATTTATTTTTTTGTCTGCAAGCTCATAAATATCTTTATTTATATAACGAATTTCTTTAATAATTTTTTTCTTATTAGATTTGTCATACAAACCATCTACATCAGAAAAAATAATCAAAGTGTCCGCGCCGATAATTTGAGATACCCTTGCAGCTAAACGATCGTTATCTCCATACTTAATTTCAGAAGTAGCAGTACTATCATTTTCGTTAACTATTGGCACTGCTTTGATTTTAAACAAATTTTCAAAAGTTCTTCTTACATTTAAAGCTCTTCTCCTTTGTTCGGTATCGTCTAAAGAAATTAAAATTTGTCCGGTTTTAAAATTATTTTTATCAAATATTTTTTGAAACTCACCTGCTAAATGAATTTGCCCAACAGCAGCTATTGCTTGACTCATTTCTAATTTTATTTTTTTATTTTTATTTTTTAGGTAACCTTGGCCCAAAGCTATAGCTCCCGAAGAGACAATTGCTACTTTTCTACCTTTAAAGTGTTTTTTAATATCTTTTATTAAACTATCTACCCATTTTTTTTTAAATTTTCCTTTTTTATCAACTACTGTGGAGGAGCCTAATTTAATAACTATTTTTTTTGAATTATTTACTAACATTTTTTATTAGAATTTGTTTAACTTTTTTAATGTCTTTTTGTGAAAAAACAGAAATAAAATCATATTCCTTATTAATTTTTTTTTTAAAAACTTTCAACTTATTTTGAATTTCTTTTTTTTCTAACAGATCTGATTTATTAAAAAAAACTATTTCTTTTTTTTTTGATAATCTTGTATCATAAGCTGAAAGCTCAAGTTTAATTTTCTTGTAATTTTCTACTAAATTTTCCTCTGTAATATCTAGCAAATGAAGTAATATTTTACACCTTTCTATGTGCCTCAAAAATTTATCACCCAGACCAATTCCTTTGTGAGCCCCTTCAACTAACCCTGGTATATCTGCAAGAGTAATTTCTTTATTATCAAAATATGCTACTCCTAGATTAGGATTGATTGTTGTAAAAGGATAACTGGCAATTTTAGGTTTCGCTCTGGTAAGGGCTGCGAGCAAACTAGATTTTCCTGCATTAGGTAAACCTATAATTCCTATGTCTGCAATTACTTTTAGTTGTAACCATATCCAAAATTCTTCTCCTATTTTTCCACTTGTTTTTTTTCTTGGAGCTCTATTTGTCGAACTTTTAAATCTAAGATTTCCAAAACCTCCCTTTCCTCCAGAAGCAACTAAATATCTTTCCTTATTTTTTGTAAAATCAAAAATAAGAGTATTATTATCTTCCTCGTACAATTGAGTTCCTAATGGGACTTTAAGAATTAGATCTTTACCCCTTGCGCCTGTTTTATTTTTTTTACTTCCAGAACTTCCATGCTGTGCTTTAAAATGTTGAGCATATCTGTAATCAATTAATGTATTTAAATTTCGATCTGACTCTAAAATTATAGAGCCACCATCTCCTCCATCCCCACCATCGGGTCCACCAAATTCAACAAATTTTTCTCTTCTAAAACTTGCTGAACCGGAACCTCCGTTACCTGCTTTAATATAAATTTTTGCTTGATCTAAAAATTTCATTTTGGATTTTAAATAACTTTTTGTTATTTATAAAATTAATTGGGGATAACAGAAACAAAAGTTCTATCAGCTTTTGATTTTTTAAATTTTACTTTTCCTTTTACTAGAGAAAAAATTGAATGATCTTTTCCCATACCAACATTTTGGCCTGGGTGAATTTTTGTTCCTCTTTGTCTTACTATTATATTTCCAGGTATAACTATTTGATCACCATATTTTTTTACTCCTAAGCGTCTTCCCTTGCTATCTCGTCCATTACGCGATGATCCACCAGCTTTTTTTGTTGCCATTTTAATCTACTTATTTTTTAACTTTTTTTTTGTTTCCTTTTTAACTTCTTTAACTTTAGGAGGTTGTTTAGCCTTTTTTTCAGCTGTTTGCAATTTTGATTCAGCTATTATTTTACCATCTTTAGATAGTATTTTTGTTATCTGAATTTTAGAATGTTGCTGCCTATGTCCATTTTTTTTTCTTGAATGTTTTCTTCTTCTTTTGTGAAAAACCAAGATAGTTCTATCTTTAACATTTTTTAATAATTTAGCCTCAACTATAGCCCCGTCAATGTTAGGGTTTCCAATTTCTGTATTTTTATCATCATTTAATAATAGTACATTTTTGAACTGAATAGTTTTTCCCTCTTCAACTTGTAATTTTTCAACTTCAATAATTTTACTTGCTGAAACTTTATATTGTTTTCCACCAGTCTGAATGATTGCAAATGACATAATTTTTGTTCCTTTAAATTTAAGGCAATATAACTTGAAACTCTTTCAAGTCAAGATTTATAGAGTTAAAATTGATCTTTTAAATCGCGTAGTTTTTTAAAAACCTCCTCGTCTGAGGCATTAATCATTTTTAAATCCTTTTTGAGAGAAGGCACGTCACATCTCAAGAAAATATTTGTTTTCATCTCCTCTTCTAGACTAGTGGGCAAAGTAGGTTCCTTTTTCTGAAGCTTTAGATTTATCCAATTTAATTTTTTTTCTAGAAATTTATTGCTGTGCTCATATTTCATACAAAATTCAATATTTTTTTTTGTGTACTCGTGTCCACAAAAAATATTAGTATCTGTCGGGATTTTTTTTAATTTTACAATAGAACTGTACATTTGTTTATAAGAACCCTCAAATATCCTTCCACAGCCAAGTGAAAACAAAGTATCACCAGTGAAAATAATTTTTTCTGTTTCTGAATAAAAAGCTATATGTCCCTTAGTATGACCTGGTAATAATAATATTTGAAATTTTATTTTACCAAATTCAAAAATATCACCATCGACAACTTTATAATCAATATTTGGAATTTTCATTTCATCAATTTTTGAGGCAACTATCTTTGAGTTATATTTTTTTTTAAGTTCTTCATTACCTCCTATGTGATCTTGATGATGATGAGTATTAAATATGAAGTCTAATTTTTTATATTTATTTGTAATTTGATCATCTATAGTTTTAAATTCAGAAGGGTCAACAACTCCAATTAAATTGGTATTATCATCTTTAATCAAATAACTGTAATTGTCAGATAGGCATTTAATAATAGAAATTTTTAGCATTTAGCTTAGTAAAAATATTCCAATCTTAGAAAAAAGATTTTTAATTTCAAGATTATTTTTATTTATTTTTGAAGTTCTATTTTCATTTAGACCTATAATTTTATCAATTTTTACATTTTTATCTTTACAAAAATAAAAAAAATCTTTTATGGAGCACATATGAAGATTTGGAGTATCATGCCAGCTGTAAGGTAGAGTCTTAGTTATGGGCATTTTTCCATAAAATAATAAACTAGTTCTCACTTTCCAGTATCCAAAATTAGGAATAGAAACTATTGCTGATTTTCCCACTCTTAACAAATCTTTAAGAACTTTTTCAGGGCTGTAAAAAGCCTGAAGAGTTTGACTTAATATCACATAGTCAAATGAATGGTCTGGAAATTGATGAAGTTCAGTTTCAGCATCACCTTCAATTACAGAGAGTCCTTTTTTTATACATTTTTTAACATGTTCCTCTTTAATTTCCAAACCACGTGCTTCTATATTTTTCTCCGTGATCAAAAGATTCATTAGAGATCCATCGCCACAACCTACATCCAAAACTCTAATATTCTTTGGTAATAACTCTGCTATTACTTTAAATTCTTTTTTCATTTTCAAACTTTATTTGCATTGAATCTATAAAACCTTTGATAGTATTTAAAAACTCTGGCTCATTTACTAAAAAAGAGTCATGACCTTTGTCTGTTTTAATTTCTGCGAAAGAAACGTTAGCACCAGCAGAATTTAGTGCAATTACTATATCTTTATTTTCTTTTGTTGTATAAAGCCAGTCAGAAGAGAAAGAAATAACCAAAAATTGAGTATTTTGTTTTTTAAACGCTTCCACTAAACCACCTTTAAATTGTTTAGATAAGTCGAAATAATCCATTGCTCTGGTTATGTATAAAATTGAATTTGCATCAAACCTTTCTACAAATGCATAACCTTGATGCCTTAAATAACTTTCAACTTGGAAATCTGCATTAAAACTAAATTCATAATCAGCTTTTTCTTGTAATTTTCTTCCAAATTTTTCTTGCATACCTTTTTCAGATAAATAGCTTATGTGCCCAACCATTCGTGCTACAGCCAAACCATTTTTAGGTTGAATATTTTTTTTTAAATATTTTCCATTATCCCAGGAAGGATCCGCCATAATTGCTTGTCTTGCCAATTCATTTAAAGCAATATTTTGAGCGCTGTGACTTGTACTACAAGCTATAGGAATTGCAGAAAAAGTTCTATTAGGGAACGTTGAACAAAATTGTAGTAATTGCATTCCGCCCATAGAACCACCTGTAGCACAGAGAAGTTTTTCTATTCCTAAATGATCTAAAAGACTTTCTTGAGCTTTGACCATGTCTCTAATGGTTATTACAGGAAAATTTAATCCGTAAGGTTCATTAGTTTTTTTATCTTTTTCTTTTGGACCCCAAGAACCCATACACCCACCTATAACATTTGCACAAATGACAAAATATTTATCAGTATCTATCGCTTTTCCCGGCCCTACAGCTGTGACCCACCAACCTTCTTTTTTTGTTATTGGATTAATCCCACTTACAAATTGATCACCTGTAAGTGCATGAAAAACTAAAATAGCGTTATTTTTTTTTTTGTTTAATTTTCCGTATGTCTCATAAGCTAGAGGAAAATCACTAACTGTTTGTTTACAATCTAACAGAAGCGGCTTGGTTACATTAATCTTTTTAATATTTTCTAATTTATAGTTCATATAAAAAAAAAGCCCAGCTAGACTGGGCAAAACCCTGTTTAGCTGCATTTAGTTTAGCGCTCGCAATTTGGTTAAATCAGCGCTATGGATTAATACTAAATCGTTCTAAA
>MDTB01144382.1_pt1 | contig 18868 bp, 19 predicted proteins | sample 811161 | NCBI WGS metagenome assembly MDTB01 (sample SAMN05326650, study PRJNA326480) | marine metagenome | isolation source: seawater | place: Mediterranean Sea | collected 2009
TGGGTTTTTAATCGAATAATCTATCATAGTTTTTTTTACTGACTAGATATTAATATATCTTGACCTTCTGAAAGAGAAGAAACATCTTTAGTTACAATAATATCATTTGATTTTACATTACCATCAATAACATAGATCTCATCAAATCTTGTAATTACATTTATTTGTTTTTTTTGTAATTTTTTATTATTAATTACAAAAACAAACTTTTGTCCATTATCACTTAATACAGATGAGACGGGAACTCCAAAACTTTCATTAATTTTTGGCAAGACAAACTTCGCACTAGCGAGCATACCCGATCTAAATCTTTCATCATTAATTCTTATTCTTAAAAGATGAGTATATGTTTCTAAATTTGGGCTTGTTTGAAAAGAAATTAATTTTCCCTTAGAAGTAATTTGATTAGATGAAACTTCAATATCCATATTTAGTGTAAGTCCTTCAATGACATCACTTCTTACTTCTACATATAAATCTAAGTTTGAAGTATCAATTAAATTTGCCACTATGTTATTAGGACTCACTGTATCGCCTACATCAATATTAATTTCATTAATGATTCCAGAAAACTTAGCTTTAATAAAAGTTTTTTGAAAATCTTGTTTACTTCTATACATTGCAGATTCTAGCTCAATTTGTTTTTGTACAGTTTTATCATATTGTGATTTTGATAATAAAGATTTTTTATCTAAAATTGCCATTCTGTCAACTTCTTTTGACTGTAAATCAAAGTTCTTTTTTGATAACTCATATAACTTTTTATAAATGTAAAACTCTTCTAATTTTAAAATTATATCGCCGGATTTTACATACTCTCCAGCCTGCGCTAATTTTTCTGCTAATTTTCCGTTTATCTCAAATTTCAATTCTGCTTTTTTAGATGGCTCTAATCTACCTGTGTAATCTACAATTGGAGAAATATTTTGAACTTTTAATTTTATGGCATCAACCACAACAGGCACGGGCTGATTTACATTAGCTTCAGGCTCTGGTTGAAAAACTACCAAAAAAATAGAAACAGAAATAAAGCCTAATAGAGCTATTATGCTTAATTGGCCTTGATTTTTAAAAATCTTAATATTTTTAAACTTCTTCAAAATTACCTCTTTTAACAACTATATTAAAGTAATTATCTCAAATTTTTGATATATAATATATGTTATATGAAAAATTTAGCCAAAATAATATTTTGTATTTTTATGCTAATAAATAGCAGTTTATATGCTGAAAATACTAAAAATATAGAAGATAAAAATTTCTTTTGTTGCTCTATATATGACTTATACAAAACTCATTCTTTTAACGAAAATGACAAAAACTCCACAAATAAAGTTTTATCTTCAAAAAGTCCATTTAAGTTTGGCAAGATTATTAAAGTAAAGGAAAAGGAAATCGATTTTGTTGAAGATAAAATTAAAGCCTATAATGATGATGAGAAAGATCAAGCGCCTGAAAAAATATCTGAAAACAAAGATCTAATAAAAGTTGAAGCGGATGAATCGTACTGGAATGAAAAGAAACAAATTACAATTCTTCAAGGCGATACTAAAATTATAAGAGGTAACGAAACTATTAAAAGTGAATTAGCAAATTTCCTACAGACAGAAGATAGAGCGAGATTAAGTGGAAGTGTTCATTATGATGCTGATGGTATTGAAGTTAAAGCACCCTACGCTGAATACAATACAAAAGAAGGTAGAACAGATTTTATATCTCCAAAATACAAATACCCTTCTTTAGATATATCTGGAAAAGCTAGGTATGGGGTTAGATTAAAAAATAAAAAAATGTTTTTAAAAAATTCTACTTACACAACATGCGACTTTTTAAACCCTGATTGGAATCTAATTAGTAAAAGTACTGAATTAGATTTTGAAAAAGGAGTGGGTACTGGGAGAAATGTTTTTGTGTCAGTAAAAGGTGTACCTGTTTTTTATTCTCCATATATGAGATTTTCTCTAGATGAACAGAGGAAAACTGGTTTTCTTGTGCCAGATTTTTCAGGAAGTTGGACAAAAGGTCCAGATGTATTTACACCTTTTTATTGGAATATCGCAACTAATATGGATATGCTGATTCAACCATCGTACATACAAGATAAAGGCAGTCAAATAGAAACAACTTTTAGATATTTAGAAAATAATTTTGATGGTGCAGTTAACCTTTCTTACCTAGGTGATGATTCAGAATATGGTGACGATAGATATAAGGTACTAGTTGATCATAAGCATCAAGTGAATCCAAATTTATTTATAGATACGCACTACGAAAGAATCTCTGATAAAGATTATTATAATGATTTTGGGACTGGAATAACTGGAGTAAGCACAACGTATGGCTCAAGGTATATAAAAGCGACATATGAAAAAAATGATTGGAGAGTTTATAGTGAATTCTTAGGCTATCAAACATTTAATAAATCTATTTCAACTGAATCAGAACCATATGATATTTTGCCAAAAATTGAAATTAGTAAAAGATGGGACTATGACATAGCAAATTTCGATTTTTGGTCATCTATCACAAAATGGGACCATGGTTATAAAAGTAAAGTTGATGGCACAAGATCAGATTTTCAATTTGGTGTAGACAAAACATTTCTCATGAAGGGCTTGGAAATTACCCCAAGAATAAAAATTCAACATACTCAATATGACTTGAATAATCAAGTTTCAGGATATTCGTCAAGTCCAAGTAAAACAATTCCAACCGTAAGTATCAATAGTGAAATGGTATTTTCAAAGCAGTTGGAAAATTCAAACTTGGCGCATCAGATTAAACCAAGATTATTTTACTTATATGCGCCAGAAGAAAACCAAGATGATATTCCAATATTTGATTCGGGATTAAACACTTTCTCCTATGCTCAGCTATTTAGGGATAATAGATTTTCCGGTTTAGACAGAACCAGCGATGCCAATCAATTATCTATCTCAATTTCAAATAATTATTATGACTTAGAAAATTACAGAAACATTTTTAATATTAGTATCGGAAAAATAATTTATTTTGAGGATAGAAATATTTCTATAGATAATGAAACTTTATATACGAGATCAAATTCAAATTACGTTGCTGAAATGGAATATAGACCAAAAGAAAATATAAGTCTTATCTCAACATTTCTTTATGACACAAACGCTGACGAACAAAAGACTCAATTTAGTAATCATGCATTTCAATATAGAGGTAAAGGAAATAATATTTTCAATGCAAGTTATAGATATTCAAAAAACGATATTGCTCAAGGAGATATGAGTTTTGCCTGGGAAGTAACTAATAATTTAAGATTACTGGGAAGATGGAATTATGATTTTAAAAACAATGAAAATAATACAGATTCAGGAGATGACATAGAGACCTTAGCTGGATTGGAATACGAAAGTTGTTGTTGGAAAGCTAGATTGATACAAAGAAGGTTTAAAATAGGTGCTGAGCAATATGAAAAAGAAATCCAATTCCAAGTTATGTTAAAAGGCTTTACAGATGTTGGAACTCCTTTAGGTGATACAATCGAGTCAAGTATAAAAGGATATATTAACAAAGAATATTAAATATGAAATTCACTACTTCTATAATAATAGCTTTATTATTTTGTGCTAATTCACCAGCAAAAATTTTAGATCAAGCAATCGTGATTATTGAAAATGATGTTATTACTCAATTGGAATATCAAAAAAAATTAAACTTTATTACTAATCAATATAAAATAAGTGGGAGTCCTCTTCCGACCGATCAAAGTACTTTTAGAGAACAAATTTTAGAAAGTATGATAAATACAAGATTACAATTAAACTATGCAAAAAGCTCTGGGATGAATGTTCAGGAGTGGATGATAGATAAAGCCATGGAAGACATGGCAAAAAAATCAGGGGTTTCTCTAACTGAGTTTCGAGATAAAATAATTAGCCAAGGTGTTGATTACAATTTATATAGAAGTCTTCTAAGAGAAGATCTTATTATTCGAGAAGTTAAAAGAAGAATTGTCTCTCAAAAAGTTAAAGTTACTAAAAAAGAGATTCAAGAGTTTATAGAACATCAAGATCATGTTTTCAAAGAGAACAGTCAATATAAAATATCTATGATTCTTGTTTCTGTTTCTGAAGAACCATCAGTAGAAGAGAAATCTTTAGCAAAAGAAAAAATAAAAATGATAAGGGAAAAATTTTTAAAGGGTGAAAAATTTACTAATTTAGCAAAAAACTATTCTGACAGCGGCAACGCTCTTTCTGGTGGCAATCTTGGATGGAGAAAAATTTCAGAAGTTCCTAATATGTTTTTAAATCAATTAGAAAATATGAATGTTGGAAAAGCAAGTAATATAATTGAAAATAATAATGGATATTATATTTTTTATTTGGAGGATAAAAAAGAAATACAAAATACCGAAATAGAAGAAAGAAAGGTTAGACATATTTTAGTAAAAAGAAATGCAATTGTAAGTGATCGTAGAGCAAATAGTATATTGATTGAACTTAAAAAAAGAATAGAGGGTGGTGAATCATTTGCAGATATAGCTAGAGCCTATTCAGAAGATACAATTTCTGCGTCATTGGGTGGAGATTTAGAATGGGCAGCACCAGGAACGTTTGTACCAGAATTTGAAGATATGATTGATACCCTTCCTTTAAATAAAATAAGTGATCCTTTTTCTACTCAATTTGGGTGGCATATTTTAGAGGTATTAGGAAGAAGAAATCAAGATAATACAAAAGCAGTTAAAATGAATCTTGCTAGGAGATACATTATAAACAGTAGAGCTCAAGAAGCTGTGGATGCTTGGATGATAGAACTTAAAGAGAAAAATTATATTAAATACATAACAGAAACAACACCAAAAAATTTTCGAAATATTCAAAAAGAAAATAACAAAATAGATGGTAAATCTTGGGACCCATTTCTTTAATGAAAAAGATCCCTAAAATTATTATTACCCCAGGAGAACCATCAGGCATAGGTTACGATATAATATTAGATGTTCCAAAAAGAAGCTTCACAGCAAATCTAATTTCTATTGCAAGTATTGACATTTTAAAAGAAAGAGCAGACTTACTAGAAAAAAAAATAAATATTATCGAAGTAAATATAAATGATAATAATTTTCCGATTCCTAATGAAAATGATATTTTGGTTCACAACATAAAAAATTTTGATGAAGTTGAAATTGGAGCCCCGAATATTAAGCATGTTCCCTTAATTTTAGAATCACTTGATATAGGAATAAGAGCATGTCTCAATAAAATTGCAGATGCAATTGTTACTGGACCGGTCCAAAAAAGTATAATAATGGAATATGGTAAAAATTTCTCTGGACACACAGAATATATCGCTCATAAAACAAAAAGTGAGCCGATAATGATGCTGCATACTAAAAATTTAAAAATTGCTCTATTAACTACACATGTCCCTTTGCGAGATGTACCTAAGCTTATTACAAAAAACAGATTAGAAAAATATATTAAAATTATTAGTGATGAATTAGATGAAAAATTTTCAATTAAAAATCCAAAAATAAGTGTATGCGGGTTGAATCCTCATGCCGGAGAAAGTGGTTATATTGGTAATGAGGAGGCGGATATTATTTTACCAACAATAAAGTATATGCAAGGTATGGGATATAATGTAGAAGGACCATTTTCTGCTGATACGATTTTTACCAAAAAAGAGCAGGATGTAACTTTATCTATGTTTCATGATCAAGCATTACCTGTGATTAAATCTTTAGGATTTGGGGATATAGTTAATACTACATTAGGTCTACCAATAGTGAGAACATCGGTAGATCATGGAACCGCTTTGGACATTGCCGGAACAAATAAAGCAAATCCAGAAAGCTTGATAGCAGCAATAAACGCATCAATAGATATTGTCAATAATAGAAATGATAGAAAAAATTAAACCAAAAAAAAACCTGGGACAAAATTTTCTTATAAATAAATACACTATAAATACTTTAGTAGAATTTATTAATTTATCAGAAAACGATCATATTCTAGAAGTTGGTCCGGGACAAGGTGCATTGACCGAAAGTATAATTAAAAAAACAAAACATTATATTGGAATTGAAAAAGATAGTAATTTATGCGAGTTTTTAAAAAATAAATATAATAATATTCAAATTAAAAATGAAGATATACTTAATACCCACTTTGAAAAAATCTATCAAGATAAATATAAAATCGTTGGAAATATTCCTTATAATATATCTACCAAATTATTAATTAAATGTATTGAAAATAAAAATAATATTCAAAATATTCATTTTATGATGCAGAAGGAGTTTGTTAATAGAATTATCTCAAAATGCAATAGTAAGTCATATGGAAGATTAACGGTTTTGATGCAACTATTTTTTACATGTGAAAAACTAATCGATATTGCTCCTTCTGATTTTTTCCCCCAGCCAAAAGTAAACTCTTCTTTTCTTAAACTAACACCAATAAAAAAAATTTTATTAAAAAAAGAAGAAGTTGAAGGTTTTTTATTATTTACAAAAGCTATATTTGGTAAAAGAAGAAAAAAAATTAGGAACTGTCTAGATATAAAAAATATAGATATATATGATAACATTAATAAAAGAGCTGAAGAATTAAATATAGATGAGATGATTAATTTGTATAGAGAGATAAATTATGACAGAAAGTTTATATAAAATCGATGTAGTGGTTAAAACTGAATATATAGAATTTCAATCAATCCCAAGCGAAAACAGATTTGTTTTTTCTTACACTGTAAACATAAAAAATTCTGGAAAAATACCAGCAAAACTCATAAGTAGGCATTGGATAATTACAGATGCAGATGGCAAAGTAGAGGAAGTTAAAGGTCTTGGAGTTATAGGAGAACAACCAAGATTACTTAAAAATGAATCATTTGAATATACAAGCGGAACTATTTTAAATACACCTATAGGAACTATGCATGGTAAATATTCTATGATTGCGGACAACGGGTATGAGTTTGATGCTACGATCCCTTTATTCTCATTAAATGTTCCTAAAATAATAAATTAAAATGTCTACTTACGCTATAGGCGACATTCAAGGTTGCTATAAAGATTTTAAAAAGTTATTAAAACAAATAAATTTTAATAAAGCTAAAGATAACTTGTGGTTAGCCGGCGATTTAGTAAACAAAGGCCCAAATTCACTTGATGTAATAAAGTATATAATTGACTTAGATACAAGAGCCATTTCTGTTTTAGGAAATCATGATTTTTATTTAATTGCATCGTATTTTCAAGCTAAGCCTTGGCCAAACAAAACTAATAATTTCGACGAAATTCTTTCAGACAAAGACAGTAGTGAAATAATAAAATGGTTGAGACAGCGAAAATTAGTCTATAAAGACTCTGAATTAGGTTATATCCTGGTACATGCTGGTATTTATCCAAAATGGGATCTTAATGAAACTTTATCAATGGCTTCAAATATTGAACAATCATTGAAGGGAAAAGAATGCAAAGCATTTATTGAAACACTATGGAGCAATAAACCAAACTTATGGACTAAAAAATTAAGTGATAAAGATAAACTAATATTTTCTACTAACGTTTTTACAAGAATGCGTTACTTGAGAGAGGATATGTCACTTGATTTTGAAATGAAAAATAATCCAGAACAAAATATGTCAGGAGCTCTCATTCCATGGTATGAATTTGATAATAAAATATATGACGAATATAAAGTAATTATTGGTCATTGGTCTACTTTAGGATTTAGAGAAACAAAAAAAATTATATCCATTGATACGGGATGTGTCTGGGGTAATAAATTAACTGGTATAAAAATTTCAAAAAATAGAGAAATAGAAAAATTTCAGGTGCAGTGTTAAATATTTTTCACATATACCTCTGATATAAATTCATGTGTATTATATTGATCTTTACCAAATTTCTCTGAACTAATTTTTTTCCATTTAGAAATATCAATTTCTGGAAAATATTTATCTCCCTCTATATTTTCATCTATTGTAGTTAAATATAATTTTTTAACTTTATCAATGGTTTGAGCGTAAATATCTTGCCCCCCTATGATAAAGACTTCGTCTTCATCCTTGGTAAAACTTAGTACTTTCTGAAAATTATCAAAAACAAATACATTTGGGTCTATTAGGTTTCTAGATAATACGATATTTTTTCTTTCAGGAAGTGGTTTGCCAATAGAATCATAAGTTAATCTTCCCATGATAATGGTTTTTCCAATTGTAATTTTTTTAAAGTTTTTTAAATCACTAGATAAATGCCATGGCATTTTGTTATCCTTTCCGATAACTCTATTTTTTGACATAGCAACTATGATGGATAAATTCATACAGCTATAGATCCACTTATATGGGGATGTGCCTTATAATTTATAATTTCAAAATCATCATAATTAAATGAAAAAATATCTTCAACATCTTTATTTATTTTTAAAATTGGAAGTTTATAAGGATCCCGATTTATTTGCATTTTCGCTTGTTCAATATGGTTATTATATAAATGCATGTCACCAATAGTATAAATAAATTCTCCAACTTTATAGTCTAAAACATGAGCAATCATGTGTATTAATAATGAATAAGAAGCTATATTAAAAGGAATTCCCAAAAAAGCATCTGCGCTTCTCTGATATAACTGACATGAGAGCTTATTATTTGCAACATAAAATTGAAATAAGCAATGACATGGTGGTAATGCCATATCATCTAATTCTCCAACATTCCAAGCAGATATAATATGCCGTCTTGAGTCTGGATTTTTTTTCAAACTTTTCATTAGATTATTTAATTGATCTATATGTTTGCCGTTACTTGTCCCCCAGCTTCTCCACTGCACGCCGTAAATTTTTCCCAAGCTTCCCTCTTTGTCAGCCCATTCATCCCAGATTGTTACACCATTATTATTTAAATAATTTATGTTATTGTCACCATTAATAAACCATAAAAGCTCGTATATTACAGATTTTAAATGAATTTTTTTAGTTGTAACTAATGGGAATCCCTTAGATAAATCAAATCGTGTTTGGTATCCAAAAGTTGATAAGGTTCCAGTTCCAGTCCTATCTTTTTTTTTAACACCTTCAGTTATAATATGATTAAGTAGATTAAGATATTGTTTCATAAATTTTAGTCGCCGTTTCTTATTTTTAAAATATACAAACCTAAAAAAAACATTGGTATACAAAGAATTTGCCCCATTGTAACCCAACTAAACATGAGATATCCAATATGGGAATCTGGCAATCTTAAAAATTCTATAAAAAACCTAAATAAAGAATATAATATAAGAAAATAGGCTGTTGTATATGAAACTTTTACATTTTTTGAAATTATAAAATTTAGAACTATAAATAAAACTATGCCCTCCAAAAAAGCTTCATATAATTGTGACGGATGTCTAGGCAAGTTGTCAATTTTAGGAAATACTACCCCCCAAGCAAGATCAGTTGTTTTGCCCATCAATTCTCCATTAATAAAATTTCCAATTCTTCCAGTGAACAATCCAATAGGTACTAGTTTGACTACAAAATCAGATATAATAAAAAAAGAGATTTTATTCTTTTTACAAAAATAGACAATACTTAGAATTACACCAATAAATCCTCCGTGAAAGCTCATTCCTCCGTCCCATAAATAAAAAATAGTTAATGGATTTTCTATTGTTAAAGATAAGTTATAAAAAAATGAATAACCTATTCTACCGCCTATCAAAATACCCAGAAAACAGAAAAATAATAAATCTGAAAATTTATTACTATCAATTTTAATAATATTTTTTTTAATATATAGATTTCCTAGAAACCAAGCAGCTAAAAATGCTATTAAATACATAAATCCATACCAATAAATATGGAAACTACCAAAAGAAATAATGACTGGATTTATATTATGTATCATTACTAATAATTTTATTATAAAAGTATATAATAACAAAAGTATGAAAATAAATCGTCTCTCAAAAGAAACAAGTCCTTACTTACTTCAGCATGCTAACAATCCTGTTGATTGGTACCCTTGGGGACAAGAGGCTTTAAATAAAGCAAAAATAGAGAAAAAACCTATTTTGTTGTCTATTGGATACTCTGCATGCCATTGGTGTCATGTAATGGCTCACGAATCATTTGAAGATGATAAAACTGCAGAAATTATGAATAAATATTTTATAAATATAAAAGTCGACAGAGAGGAAAGACCGGATTTGGATAAAATTTATCAGACCTCACAAATTCTTCTCAACCAAAGATCTGGAGGCTGGCCTCTTACAATGTTCTTATCTCATGATAATCAAGCGCCATTTTTTGGAGGCACTTATTTTCCAAATACAAATAAATATAATTTACCAAGCTTTAAAGAACTTTTAACAAAAATTCATGGTTATTATAATAATAATTATGATGAAATATTAAATCACAATAAATCAATTATTCGAGCTCTAGATCAAATCGACAAAAATAATACTAGCGAAGAAAATATTGATAAAAAAATACAAGTGAAGTACATGAAAAATGCAAGAAGTATGTTTGATAAAACGATGGGTGGTTTTGGCTCAGCTCCAAAATTTCCTCAACCGAGCGTAATAATGCATATATTAAATTCATACCAATACAAAAATATAAAAGATGATTTATCTGATCTGAATATGGCTCTTTATAGCCTCATTTCAATGCAAGAGGGTGGGATCAATGATCAGCTTGGTGGTGGATTCTTTAGATATTCAGTTGATGAAGTGTGGATGATTCCTCACTTTGAAAAAATGTTATATGATAATGCATGCCTGTTAGAATGTTATTCTAAAGCCTACTTCATTACTAAAGACCAAAGTTTCTTTAAGACAGCAGAAAAAATTGCTGACTGGATTATCAATGAGATGCAATCTGACGAGGGAGGTTTTTTTTCGAGTATAGATGCCGATTCGGACGATGGTGAAGGACAGTACTATATCTGGGACAAATCAGAAGTAGAGGAAATTCTTAACAAAAGCCAATTTAAAACATTTTCAAAATACTTTGGCTTAAATAAAAAAAGTAATTTTGAAAATAAATATCATTTATATGTTTCATATAATACAAAAGAAGAATTTAACTCAAGAATAAAAAATGTTGATAATAAACTTTTAAATGAAAGTATATATATACTTCTTCACATAAGAAATAAAAGAAAAAAACCTTTTACAGATGAAAAAATACTAACATCTTGGAACTCACTAACAATAAATTCTTTAATTGAGTACTATAAAATTTCAAGAAATTCCCATTATTTGGATAGCGCAGAAAAATCCATACTTTTTCTAATAGATAATATGCTAGATCGAACTAAGCTAAATGCTACATATAAAAATGGAAAATCTCACATAGATGCCTATCTAGACGATTATGTTTTTTTAATAAATGCTATCTTAAATTTCTTATCATTAAAATGGAATGATAAATTATTCAAAAAAATAATTGTTCTAGCAGATGTTTTAATAGATAAGTTTTTAGATTTTTCTGATGGGGGATTTTATTTCACCTCCAAAGAGCATGAGGCACTTATACAAAAACCCAAACCAACTGCTGATGAAGCCTTTCCATCTGGAAATAGCTTGGCGTCAAAAATATTCATTAAATTAGGTTTTCTTATGAACAATACAAAATATATTGACGCTGCAGATTCAATTTTTTCTTACGCATCGAAGCAAGTAAATGACTCTCCTAATGCTCATAGTTCTCTCCTTGATAATTATCTTTTAATGAATAAGCCAATTATTACAATTATTTTGAAAACAGGTGAAAATACTGATGAAATTGACTTGTGGTTAGATTTATTGATAGATCTTAATAAGCCATATATTAGTTATTTTTATATAAGTAACAATAATACTGGACTTAAAAATATCGATGACAAAATAGCTCTTGGAAATGTAACAGCATACATATGCGAGGGTTTTACATGTGAAAAACCAATTAATGATATAAATGAATTTTCCGGCAGGATAAGTCTTTTATGAGAATAATAAATTTTTTCAAAAAATTGCTTAAGTTTGTTATTCATATAACAAATACAAGAGCAATTATTTCTGATATTGGAGATTTTAATATATGTGCAAATAATGATCAATCCGAAAAGATAAGACTATGGTTTAAAAAGATACTAGATATTATTGAAGTAAAAACGATTATAAGAGGTGACGTCAAACAGGGAAATTTCTTAATTATTTCTAATCATTCCTCATGGTTGGATATCATAATTTTAGGCAGTACATTTAAAACAACTTTCTTATCAAAAATTGAAGTAAGTAAATGGCCAGTTATTGGTAAAATTACAACTGCTGTTGATATGCTTTTCATAAACAGAGGCGAAAAAGATGCGGCCTCACAAGCAGTGTCAGGTATATCTAAATTTCTATCTCACAACAGAAATGTGGCAATATTTCCAGAAGGGACTTCTTCAGGAGGAAAAAAACTATTAAATTTTAAACCAAGACTTTTCGCTAGCTGTATAGATACTGGTTGTCCGGTTCAATGTGTAATAATAAAATACCCATATAAAAATAAGAATATACATCCTAGTGTACCTTTTGTGCGAGGAAATTCTTTATTTCTAAATATCCTTCGAGTTCTGTTTCAAAGAGATTTGGTTGCCGAAATTACCATCACAGAATTAATTGAAACTAAAGGTAAAGATAGAAAATCAATTTCAAATGAATGTTATCAAACTATAAAAAATATTTTAGAATCAAATGTTAATTAATATATTAGAAACCTCATTTAATCTAATTATCACTCTTAACAAAGATTTGTTTGAGATTATAGGATTGTCCCTTAAAGTAACTTTGTCGGCATTGATAATTGCGGTATCAATAAGTATTCCATTTGGGGCTTTTTTAGTTTTTTATAAAAATAAACTTCAATCTTTTATAGTGCTGATTTCTAATACTTTAATGGGTATGCCCCCAGTTGTACTAGGTTTGATGATATATACCCTTGTTTCAAAGCAAGGTATATTTGGCTTTTTAGATATACTTTATACTCCAACTGCCATGATACTTGCACAAACATTACTGATCATACCAATTGTTATCTCACTAACGTACGAAGAGATATATAAAAAAAATAAAGAGTATAATTTATTTCTAAATTCTTTAAATTTAAATAAATTTAATAAACTTAAAACATTAATTTACGAATCAAGATACGCTCTCGTTACGGTTACACTCACTGGATTTGGGAGAGCAAGTGCAGAAGTAGGTGCAGTCATGATAGTTGGTGGAAATATCAATCATTTCACAAGAGTAATGACAACAGCTATAGCTTTTGAAACAAGCAAAGGCAGTATCGAACTCGCTGTTGCTCTTGGATTCATTTTGCTTTTGATATCTTTCATTATTACCCTATTAATTAAATCACTGAGAAAGATAAGCTAAATGAAAGTTCTTCCCTTAATAGTTAAAAATTTAAATTATAAAATTAATAATAATTTAATTCTGAATGATATAAATATAAATTCTACTGAGAAGAATGTAACTATTATTGCTGGTAATAATGGGTCAGGAAAAAGTACTTTACTTAAAGTACTTCATGGACTTATAAAAATTCCAGACTGTATTATAAAATGGGGTGAATTTTCAATTCCTGATATCAAGAAAAACCAATCAATGGTATTTCAAACACCAATACTTTTAAATAGAACAATATATGAAAATTTACTTTACGTAGTTAAACAAAAAAATATTAAAGATAAATATTATATCGATAAAATAATTGAAAAGCTAAATTTAGAAAGTATAGTAAATATTAATACAAAATATATTTCTGGTGGTGAGAGGCAAAAAGTTTCTATCGCTATGTCTATTATTGGTGATCCAAAAATTATTTTCTTTGATGAACCAACATCACAACTTGATCCAGTTTATAAAAATGAAATTGAAAGTATAATAAATGATCTTGCTTTAGCTGATACAAAAATATTTATGACATCTCATGATATTTCGCAGATAGAAAGGATAGGTAAAGAAATTATATTTTTAGATTATGGAAAGATTCTTTATCACAATACAACCGAAAAGTTCTTTATAGAAAAACATTGTGATTTAATAGAAAATTATATTAATTTTGGCTAGCATTAAAAAATACTTAAATTATTATTAGCATGATTTATAATTTTTTCTTTTAAGAAACTAGATTTTTGTATATTTTTCATCCCAAGGTTTATAATTTTCATAATTACTTTATTCTCCAAAGAATAAAGCCTCTCTATAATTTTTAGTTGCTGTCTTGCCTTTTTATTAATAACTTTTTGTTTGCGAGCATACCCCGAAAAAAAGTTCTTATCTCCGAATATTTGAGAGCTTCCTTTAATAACTTCATTAATCTCTATGACATCAGAAATCCCTAAATTTAAACCCATGCCAGCTAAAGGGTGAACAGAATGTGCAGAATCCCCAACAAATAAAGTATTCCCAATTTTATAAGATTCTGAATCAAAACCAACCAAATCAAAGGATAAAATTTTTGAGTTTAACTCAATTTTTCCAAGAGCATTATTGGTAATTTTTTCTAAAAAACTACAAATATTATCTTCGTTAAAATTATCAGAAATAAAATTATTTCTTATACTTGCAACTATTGATGACTCATTTAATGATATGGGAAGAAAAGCAACTGGACCACTTTTTAGAAATATTTGTGTGGCTATTCTTTTGTTTGATTGTTCATGTTTTATATTAAAAACTTTTGCTTTTGAGTCATAATCATCATAAAGATTATCAATTCCTAAGTATTTCTTTATATCCGATTTTAAGCCCTCGCAACTAAATAAATACTTGGCTTCGATAATTTTTTCATCGGTTGTAATTATTTTAATATTGTTAAATTTATTAGTTATGTCATTAATCGAGCAATTATCATAAAGTGTAATATTTTCATCTTGATTTATCTTTTCAACTAATGCCTTCATTATATTATTACTTTCAGCTATATAACCAATGTTTTTATTGAAATCTATTCTTTTGAAACTAAGTGCATCATTAAGAATACAATCCCTATAATAAAGCTTCATTTCATCAAGTTGGTTTATGCCAATAATGTTTTCCCATACAGAAATACTTTCAAAAAAAGACTTTGTTTTTTCTGAAAGAGCGTAAACCCTTCTATTTTTTAAATTGTTTGATAGATTTTTTTCTATTATAATAACCTTTTTATTATTCTTACTTAAAATATTAGCTAAAGACATTCCTATTATTCCAGATCCTACTATAATTGTATCAGTCTTCATGCTTATTCTTTTAAATTTGAAATTAATGATTGTGAGAAATTTATACCCAATAAATATCTAATAATATTTACTCTTAATTTTTTATTTGTATCCATAATCAAAAAAGATAAACTAATTATATTATTTTTAAAAGTACTATCGCCGTGAATAAAAGATGCAAGTGTATCCGTAAATTTGACAAGTCTTTCAACCTCCTTAATTCTCTTAAAATGATACTCTTCAAATATTTTTGAAAATTTACGATTATTTATAATTCCCTCTTTAATAATAGTTGTAAGATATGCGCAATCCCTAAGTGATAAATTAAAACTTTGAGCAGCAATGGGATGAAGTGTATGTGCTGCATCACCTAATAAACATATATTATTTTTTGTGAAAGATTTATGATATTTCATTTTCAAGGGATAAATATTTATATTGTTAACTTCTCTTATTTTTCCACACTTTTCACCTAAAAGTTTTTGAAAATAATTTACTACTTTCTTATTATCTAAATTATAAATAAATTCTGATTCTTCTTTATTTGTTGAATAAATTAAAGTCCAATTTCCTTCTTTTCTAGGAATAACCCCTAAAATACCTAAATTTGTGAATCTCTCAAATGCTGTTTCGCAATTATATTTATCGGATACTATTTCACAAGTAAAAGCATTTTGTTGATAATCTTTTTGTATTTTTTCAGTAAATATTGAATCAACCAAATTATCTGCTGCTCCTGTCGAAAATATAACTGAATTTGCAGTAATTTCTCGCATCACCGATTTATGTGAAAAAGAAATTTTTACATTATCACCAGATTCTATAGCAGTTACATCAGATTCATGAGATATTTCAATATTATTTTCACCTTTGATATTTTCGTAGAAAATTCTTATTAATTCTTGGATGGGTATTTGATATCCAAGTGACCCTAAATTTTCGTCTCTTGACTTTACTAGAGTAGAGCCAAATATATTTTTTTTTGATATATGGATATTTTTAATTTTTGTACAGTATTTACTTACCTGCTCCCAAAGATCAATACTTTCTAAGATTAATCTACTGGTGTTAGATAAAACTATATATCTATCAGTCATGATGTTTTTATAAAAACTTTCTGGATTATTATCTATTAATTTAATTTTAATATCTGATTTTTTTAGTAGGTTACAAAATGCTAGCCCTGTTAAGCCTGCCCCAATTATTACGATATTGTATTTCTCTTTAGACATTTTATTAACTACAAAGTGCCTCAATTTCGTTGCGTTCTTTAGCAAGGTCCTTCGTAATTACCTCATTTCCATCTTTTGTTATCAAAACATCATCTTCAATTCTTACTCCAATACCCCTCCATTTCTTCGGAACACTTTTGTTTGATGCGTTTATATATATCCCTGGCTCAACAGTTATAACCATACCCGGTTCAAAAAGAATATTTTCATATTCACCTACATCATGCACATCTAATCCTAACCAATGTCCAGTTCTATGCATGAAAAATTCTTTGTATAGTTCATTTTTTAATATATTTTCAAAATTATCTTTTAACAAATTTAGTTCTACTAATCCCTTAGATATTTCATTTACTGTTATTTGATGAACATCGTTCCAGGTAACACCGGGTCTAATAAATTCTATTGTTTTTTCTTGTGCTTTTAGAACAATATCGTAAATAAGAGATTGCTCTTCTGTGAATTTACCATTTACAGGAAAAGTTCTAGTAATGTCAGACGCATAACCATTATTTTCCGCAGCTGCATCAATTAATACCAAGTCTTTATCTTTTAACAAACTATCATTTTTTATATAATGAAGAGTACATGCGTTATTTCCACTTCCGACTATTGACATATATGCAAAATGCATATTATTTTTGTTGAAGACATATTTAATTTCAGCATCTAATTCGTATTCATAGATTCCTGGCTTAGATTCTTTCATTGCTTTTTTATGAGCCTCAATAGAAACTTTAGCTGCTTCTTTAATCATTTTAATTTCATATTCAGATTTGACCAACCTAAGCTTTTCAGTAATAGAACTTAAAGGGATAATTTTTTTTTGATCTGCTGCCGAAGATTTTTTTAATTTTCGTAGAATAATATTATCTAATTTGCTATTCAAACCCTGTTCTATATAGATGATTTCTTTTTGTTTTATATAGTCTAATATTTGATCTTCATAGTCACTGATATCAAGGATTTCTGAAAAACCATATTTTTCTTTTATTGCAAGATTATCTAGTCTCTGTCCCTCCCATATTTTTTCGTGGTCTGATGTATTACCTCTAAATAAAATTGAGGTAATTTCATTATTGTGCTGAAAAACTAGATTTATAAGATTCGGTTCGCTCAAACCTGTCATATATAGAAAATCACTGTGCTGCCTATATGGATTTTCTACATCCCTCGTCCTAAAATTTTTATTAGCAGATGAGAATATAGCTACAGAATTTCTCTGCATCATCTTAGCTAAAGCCAATCTCCTACTTTTTAGTTCGTTTAAATCCATATTTAAAGCTCGCGAATTAATATTATTTATTTTGTATTTATCTATTGACCTGAAATGCTTGCAATAATAATATAACTTTATATATGAATAATGATCACATAATATCTCAACTAAATAAAGAGTTAGACGATCTCGAAGTTAAAATAGAGGAATTGTCTAATAAATATTTAGATCTTAAGAAAGAAAATCAGCTATTAAAAGAAAGACAAGAGCAAGAAGTAGCTGAAAAATTTAAAATTAAAGAAAAAAATCAAAAAGTACAAAATAAGGTCGAAGGTATAATAAGCAGACTAAGATCTTTGGAGTATACCCAGCAATGAACGACCAAAATAAAAAAATTTCGGTAACAGTTAAAATTCTTAATCAAAACTATGATATTTTTTGCCAGGAAGATGAAAAAAATGAACTATATAAATCTGCTGAGTTACTAAATGATAAGATGATGAAAACAAAAGCAGAAGGAAAAACAATTGGCCTTGACAGAATAGCAGTTATATCAGCTTTAAATTTTGCAAACGACTCTCTTAATCACAAAGATTTAACAAATATATTAAATTCTTCTATAAATGAAAGAATTTTAAAACTCCATCAAAAAATAGACTTTGCATTAGAAAGCTAAAAGGTATTTTAAACTGGTTTATTCTATTTTTATTTGATATATTTTATAAGTAACTGATGTACACGATATTATAATTATATCTTTGTTCCTAATTTTAAAATAGGGATTAAGTAAATTATTACAGGTGAGCAAACCTATACTTTTTTAGGTAGCCTAATGTATAAAACTTAAACCCACCTGGACTTATCGGTTCAAGGAAAATATATAATAACGGTACGTCGGTTTCACTCTTAAAAGAAATATAATTTTTTATCTAAATATTTATCCGCAAAAGTAATAAAATAAAAAAATTATTTTTTATCTGTATATAAATTAAAAAAATCACAAAAAAACGTCAAAAAGTTAAAAAAACATTAAAAAAACTAAAAAAAAAGAAAAAAAATGTTAATAAAAAAAATTTTTATGCAAATTAATCAATAAAAAGCAAAAAAACGTCAAAAAAGTTAAAAAAACATTAAAAAAACTAAAAAAAAAGAAAAAAAATGTTAATAAAAAAAATTTTTATGCAAATTAATCAAAAAAACA